>Ga0182013_10000634_pt1 | contig 48172 bp, 48 predicted proteins | sample 612S2MmetaG_FD_120487 | JGI IMG/M metagenome (GOLD analysis project Ga0182013, IMG submission 120487) | Permafrost microbial communities from Stordalen Mire, Sweden - 612S2M metaG | ecosystem: Environmental > Terrestrial > Soil > Wetlands > Permafrost | place: Sweden: Stordalen | collected...
GTTCAAGTTGGAATTGGAAGAATTACTGACGGCAACAGCGTGAAACGACCCGCGCCGAGCCTCACCTGATGATGTTCACTGGATAAAGTTGAAGCTGGGAATCAACGGTGATGAGGGTTGCATTCTCCTCCAGACACTGCGCTACCAGCAGGCGATCGAACGGGTCGCGATGATGCAGGGGAAGTTTTTCCAACGTTGCCAGATGGGAAAGCTGGATCGGAAGAACGCCAATCCTGTGCTTGACGAGCTGCCGCTGCAGGTAAGGTGCTAGGGGAACCGGCATTACGAACTTGCCAATCCCAACCTTGATTGCGATCTCCCATGCGCTGGCTATGCTTACGAGGACTTCGTTGGCGGAATCCTGAATCGTTTCGACGGCCCTCGCGGACAGCCGGCCAGGGTCGGAGATGGCCCATAGGAAAACATGGGTATCGAGGAGCACCTTCAACGATAAAAGTCCTCTTCGATCTCGGGAGGCAGTGGCGCATCGAAGTCGTCGGACACGGTGAACTCGCCCTTGGCTAGGCCCAGGGGACGCCGTGCTTTGTGGCTCTTGATGGGGACGAGCCTAGCCACCGGCTTACCCGCCTTGGCAATGATGATCTCCTCGCCTAGAGCAACCCGCTGCAGCAACTTGGACAGATGCGTCTTGGCCTCATGGATATTGACTTTCATAGTCGTAAAATAGACTAAGGCATGGACTAAGTCAATGTCGCCAGGCCTGATCCGCCGCTGGGCAGGTCCTAGCGAAAGACGACAAGCTCGCCAGTAAGGGGATCGAGCTTGGGATGGGCGGCGGTTCCTTGCGGGAGCTTACCGTCAAAGCAGCAGAGCATGAGGCAATCGTTGAAGATCAGGCAGTTCGGGGAGATCTAGCTGTTTGATGACTGGCGGAGGCGCATGTTACCGCCCGTTCATTGCAGTTAACATAATATCTGTTATCGGACATTATCACTGTCCAGCGATATTTAATCCTGAGTAACGGCTTGCCCTCAAATCAGCACAACCTTGGGATGAAACAGCGTCCCTGCCACTCGGCTGGCGAGGCAGACCAGCTCGGTTTGTCCGGCAAAGACCTTGACCCACTTGGAGCGCGACATCTCTGGCAGGTTGACGGTGCGGCCGTGGCGAATCTTGGCGATGTCCTCGTCGGTTGCGGTCACGCACGGAATCTCTGGCAAGACCAATCGTGGATGGAACAGCAGCTCGTCGATACCGCCGCGGGCGCAGACTTCGGCGATCTCCTCAAGCGGGTGACTTTGATCGATCGTGAATTCGGCCACGGCAGTCCGGCGCAGGCTGGCGAGGTGCGCCCCGATGCCGAGCTTCTGTCCCAATTCGTGGGCTAGGCTGCGGACGTAGGTTCCCGACGAAACCCGGCAGTGGAATGTAACCAGGTCGCCCTCAAGCCCGTCGACGGTGAATTCCTTGACCTCGACCTCGACTGGCCGCAGCTCGACTTCCTGCTTCTTGCGAGCAAGCTTGTAGGCGGGAACGCCTTTGATCTTCTTGGCCGAGAACGGAGGCGGGGTCTGCTGAATTAAGCCGACGAAACCTGCCGATAACGCCAGTATTTCTTCAAGTAGTACATTAACTATGCGCGCCGGGCCTTCGGGCTCGCCATCCGCGTCATAGGTGTCGGTCGCAACCCCCAGCCGGATGGTCCCTTGGTAGGCTTTTTCGGAGGCCGAATAGAACTGGCAAAGCCGGGTCATGCGTCCCAGCACCAGCGGGAGGACACCGGTTGCCATAGGGTCGAGCGTGCCCAGGTGGCCAATGGAGCGCTCGCCCAAAAGGCGACGGGCCTTGGCCACAACATCGTGTGACGTCCATCCTGCCGGTTTATCGACGACCATCACACCGTTAAGTGGCATCCTTCTGCTATCGTGGAGGTTCAAAGGTGGTTTGGTCAAATCTTCGGTAACGGCTCGTCGCCGAGCCAACAAACGGAAGCCGCTTCCCTGCTAAACCAGCGGTAACGCCAGATATGATTCCGCTGAAAGACGACGCGCCCCGCATCGGCACTCCTTATGTGAACTATGTGCTGATTGTGGTGAACTGCCTGGTGTTTCTGTTCGAGGTTTGGATCGGCCCTAGCGGCCGCCAGAGCCTGGTTTTCGTCTTTGGCATGGTGCCTGCCCGTTTCACCGTTGTCCTTTTCAACCACGGCTATGTGCCATGGGACCTCATCTCCAGCCTCGGCACGCGCTATGTCCCGACCATGGCGGCCATCGTTCCCGTCTTCACCTCGATGTTTCTGCACGGGTCGTGGCTGCACATCATCTTCAACATGTGGGCGCTGTGGATTTTTGGCGACAACGTCGAAGACTACCTTGGACATTCGTTGTACCTGGTGCTCTACCTGGTCTGCGGGGTTGCGGCGGCGCTGCTGCACACGCTGTTCAACATCGGCTCGACCGTGCCCACCGTGGGCGCCAGCGGGGCGATCGCGGGCGTGATGGGCGCCTACTTCGTGCTTTATCCGCGAGCACGCGTCCTGACCCTGGTGCCGCTGTTCTTTGTGTTCTTCATGTGGCTGCCGGCTTGGGTCGTGCTGGGCTACTGGTTCATTGCGCAATTTCTGAGCGGAGCCGCTACTTCAATCTCAACCCATGGGGCAGGCTCCAGCGGGATCGCCTTCTGGGCCCACGTGGGGGGATTCGTGGCCGGAGTTTTGCTCATCAAGCTCTTCCCTGCCCGCACGCGACGTTATCACTACGGGCTGTAAGGCTACTTTTCGCTCTTCGCTTTTCGCTCTTCGCCTTTCGCTCCTGGTTTGTCTAGCATCTCAGAACGTCGTCCCACGGATTGATGATCGCTCGTGATCAGTTCAAGAGAAAACAATTCATGCGCCAATTCAAGAAGCGAATAGCGAAGAGCGAAAAGCTTCCTTACAACGCGCCGGCGGTCGGATCCAAGCATAGCTCTGACGGATTGACGTTAGGCGGCAGCAGCGCCGCGTAGAGCACGGCCTGGGCCACGCTGTTCACGTCGATCATGCGCTCGCGGGGAGCGTTGGGCATGATCTGGTCCCACATGCCGGTCGCGGTCGCGCCCGTCATCAACGCCATCACGCGGATGCCACGCGGGACCAGCTCTTCGCGCAGCGATAGTGTGAAACCGAGGGCGCCACGTTTGGCCGCGCTGTAGGTGGCATAGTTGGGAAAGACCTGCTTGGCGGCCGCCGACAAATTGTTGACGATGGTTGCGCCCGCCTTCATCAGCGGCAGCGCTGCGCGCGTGCACAGAAAGATGCCGGTGAGGTTGGTCTCGATCACGTCGTGCCACAACTCCAGTGAAGTGTCCTCCACCGACAATACAGGCTGAGTGATGCCGGCGTTGTTCACCAGAATGTCTACCTTGCCGAAACGCTGTTTCACCTCGGCGAACAAAGATGCTACCGACTCGGAATCGCGAACATCGCAGGCGACAGGAATGATCTGCGACGATTTTGTCTGCGCAACGGCTGATTTGGCAAGTTGTGCCGCAGCTTTTTTCAGAGCTGCGAGGTCCCTACCGGTGATGACCAGGTTGCAACCTTCGGCGGCAAGAGTCCGCGCGATGGCATAGCCGATGCCTCGGCTGCCGCCGGTGACGACGGCAACTTTTCCGCGCAACCGCGCGCGGCCCCATGATCGGGGGATGGAATTTGTTGTGCTCTTGGACTGCGGCTTCTTCGCAGTCATCGATTAGATTCCGTTGCCGTTCTTGGCGTGAATCAGAGAGAGAAACTCCTGCCGCGTTTGTTGGGCCCGGAAGGCGCCTAGCATCGACGAAGTGACGGTGGCTGAATGTTGCTTCTCGACGCCGCGCATCATCATGCAGAGGTGCCGCGCTTCGATGACCACGCCAACTCCCAGCGGCTGAATCACCTTCTGGATGGTTTCCGCAATTTGCACGGTGATCCGCTCCTGCACCTGCAGACGGCGGGCGAAGACTTCCACCAGGCGAGCGACTTTGCTCAGTCCGATGACCTTGCCTTTGGGGATATAGGCGACGTGCACTTTGCCAAAAAAGGGCAGCATGTGGTGCTCGCACAGGCTGAACATCTCAATGTCCTTTACGATCACCATTTCGTCATAGTCAACGCTGAACAGCGCGCCCTGCAGGATTTGCTCAGGGTCCTCGCGATAGCCTTTGGTGAGATCTTGCAGCGCCTTGGCGTAACGCTGCGGTGTCTGCAGCAAGCCTTCGCGCTCGGGCTGTTCGCCCAGGCGGACCAGCATCTCGCGCATCAGTTCGTCGAGGCTGGCGCTGGTGATGGTCGGAGTTGCGATCAGGTCTTTCATAAGTCAGCAATTAGCATTTAGCAATTAGCAATTAGCAATTAGCATTTGGCACTTAGCAGTCAGCCAATGCCCCATTCTAGGGCCTCTTTTTGCCCAGCAAGGCTCTCTGATCAAGTCCGCCGTGTCGAAGGGGACGGCCTTTAGGCCGTCCGTAACTGACGCAAACTCATCGCGGCTTCAGCCCCTGCGGGACCTCGCCGTGACTTGATCAGAGTTACCCTAGATTCTCAATTCGGCTCCGCCGGCGTACTCAAAACTGTTCATCATGGTTTCTTCCAGCCGCACCTTTTCAAGATGAGCAGCCTTAAAGCTTTGCTTCAAAATGTTGAAGATGACTTCACTCAAGTTCTCTGTTGTCGGCACCACTGATTTGAACTCGGCGCGCACATTCAAGTTCTGGTGATCGAAGCGCTCGATGATTTCGCGTTGCACCGCTTCATCCAAATCGACCAGGTTGCAAATCATGCCAGTCTTGGGATCGACCTGTCCGCTCACCGTGACTTGCAGCGCATAATTGTGTCCGTGTCCATGCGGGTTATTGCACTTGCCATAGACGGTACGATTCTCCGCCTCCGACATTCCGTCATTGTGCAGCCGGTGCGATGCGGAAAAGATGTAGCGCCGCGTGAGATGGGCTTTCATGCTTCTCCGTAGAAATCGACGAACAGGTCGGGCAGTTCGTACACCCGCACGCGGTGCAACTTCGCCACGTTGAGCTTATTTTGCAGCCGGTGCCAAATGGCGATGGCCAGGTTCTCGGTCGTGGGAATCTGGTGAAAGAATTCCGGAACTTCCTTATTGAGATGACGATGATCGAGAGCCTCGAGCACCTCGCGATTCAAGATTTCCTTTAACTCTTTCAGATCGACCACGAAGCCAGTCTTGGGATCAACCTCGCCCTTCACCGTGACTTCCAGGGTGTAGTTATGGCCATGTCCGTTCAGGTTGGCGCACTTGCCGAAGACGCGCTGGTTCTCTTCCGCCGTGAATTCGGGATTATGGTAATAGTGCGACGCAGAAAACTCACACTTCCGGGTAAGGTAGACCATAAGCTCCTGAAACTATGACTCGTGACCTGATTCCGCCGGCCCCACGCTCGGCAGCTCGATCAGTTGGGCCTTCGCAGTTGTGCCGTATTCGCGTCCCTTCCAACGCACCGAGCCTCGCCTATGAGAGATGTTGGAGTTGCACAAAAGTATCGCGAAAAGCGGCAGCCCGAAAATCGCGAGGCTGCTGGAAAGCCAGTCAAAATGCGCTCGCCGGATGCGCTCCATCAGGAACAGTAGAAGCGCGATTGCCACAGCCGCTGCTATGCCAGCTCTGGTCTTCTCGCCTTGAATGAATTTCAATGCCGCGATCACAACACAAACCGCAATCCCCGCGAACTCCAGCAGCCGGCTCAAGGCCAGCCTTCGGGGATGGGGAAACAGCAGCACCAGGTTCTTGGTCCAGCCTTCCCACATCTGCGGAAAGCTGCGATACATGCGTGCGCTAACCACGTCCGACAAACGGAAATGCAAACTATGTCCAGTCCGTTTTACCAGCCTGGCTAGTTCCAGGTCCTCCAGAATAGCTCCCGCCACCGCGGCATGTCCGCCAACAGCGTCGTAAACATCGCGCCGAACCAGCAAGTACTGGCCATTGGCCGCAGCCACCGGCGACTGCGGATCGCAGACATCCTGCGGCCGATAGGTCATCGCCAGCTCGGCAAAGATCACCGGCATCAGGGCGCGCTCGGCGAAGCTGTGCACCTCCTGCTTCGGCGAGTACGAGAGTAGGGCCGCATCGCACGCCTTGGCCTCCTGCAATCCACGTGCGATCGAGTCGGTTGCGTGCCGGGTGTCGGCATCGGTGAAGAGCAGCCACTTGCCTTTTGCGATTTTCGCGCCGCTCCAAACTGCATTGCACTTGCCCGTCCAGTCCGGCGGCAGAGGATCGGCCATAATCACGCGAACCGGAAAGCTCTCCGCAATCGCACGCGTCCCGTCGGTCGAGTGGTCGTCCACCACGATGATCTCGCAGTCTGCCCCGGCTTGTCCGACAAGGCTGCGGAGACAATCCGCGAGACCAACCTCCTCGTTCCGCGCAGGAACGATGACCGAGACCTCGGGGGCGTCGTCTGCCTCCACGAAAGTTGCACCATCGAGTTGGGTGTGGTGAGCCACGACGATTGCCATCTCGACTATTATAAGAGGGTGAAGCGTTTTTCATTTTCTGCCTTGGTCATCAGCCTGTTTCTGCTGACCGGCTGCAGCAGCGGCTCGCACCCGCCCCGCATCGGCAACACTGCTCCCGATTTCACCATTACCGATTCGCAGCGGACGGTCGCCCTCAGCCAACTGCGCGGCAAACCGGTCGTGCTGAATTTCTGGGCGACCTGGTGTCCGCCATGCATCGAGGAGATGCCATCGCTGGTGCAGTTGCAAAAGCAGATGGGAGACAAAGTTACCATCCTGGCGGTCAGCGAAGACGCGGATGAGGGCGCCTATAGGCAATTTGTCCGCGATCACGGGGTCGATCTGTTGACCGTCCGCGATACCCAGCAGAAAAACGAAATCTATGGCACCTTCAAGTTCCCGGAAACGTTCATCATCGGTCGCGACGGAAAGATCGTGCGCAAATTCATCGGCGCCACCGACTGGACCTCGCCCGACATCGTGGACTATCTCAACAAGCTGTAAGAATGTTTCGCGCGGAAAACGGAGTGGCCAGTTGGCCTCTCCTGGGTGGTCTGCGCGTCACAGCCGTTTAGTAGAGCCTGAAGTTCACTTCGACATTGATCTGGGCCGCGACCGGCTTGCCGTCTTTCATGGCAGGTTCAAGTTTCCAGTTGCGAACTGCCTCAATCGCCTTCCGATAGACGCGGTTTTTTTCGCTCCCTATAATGAACAGATAGCTTGCAGCAGTTTCCTAATCCAGTAACCGGCAGGCGGGAGAAATACGGAGTGCCGCTCGATCTGAAAGCAACGCTGAATCTGCCCAAAACCGACTTCTCCATGAAGGCGAACCTGCCCAAGAACGAGCCCAAAATGCTCGCCCACTGGGAGGAAACCCAGATCTACGACCGCATTCGTGAGGCGCACCGGGGGCAGCCGATTTACGTCTTGCACGATGGTCCGCCTTATGCCAATGGCCCGGTCCACCTCGGCACCGCCCTCAACAAAACCCTGAAGGATTTTGTCGTAAAGTCGCGCAGCATGAGCGGCTTCGACGCCCCTTACGTGCCTGGATGGGACTGCCACGGGCTGCCCATCGAGATCAAGGTTGATGATTTGCTGGGCCGCAAGAAGCTCGACATGGATCCGCTCGCCGTACGCGAGGAGTGCCGCAAGTATGCGCAGAAGTTTCTTGATCTGCAGCGCTCGCAGTTCAAGCGGCTGGGCATTCTAGGCCGCTGGGAGCAACCCTACTCCACTATGGACCCGCAGTACGAGAGCGTGGTGTTGCAGACGTTTTACTCCTGCTATGAACAGGGACTGGTCTACAAGGGCCTGAAGTCGGTCTACTGGTGCGTGCACGATAAGACCGCGCTGGCCGAGGCGGAAGTCGAATATGAGATGCACACCAGTCCCAGCATCTGGGTACGGTATCCGCTCACCAGCGATCCGGCGAAGATCGACTCGCGTCTTACTAGTAAGACGAGTGAGCCTAATCTTACTAGTAAGACGAACGTCGCCACCATCATCTGGACCACAACACCCTGGACGCTGCCGGCCTCGATGGCAGTGACTTTTGCGCCCAATGCCGAGTATGTCGCGCTCGCTGCCGGCGAATGGATCTACATCGTCGCCAAGGAGCTGGCGCAACAGACAATCGAGAAATGCTCGCTGGGCGAAGTAAGGGAGTTGGCAACGTTCCCCGGATCGAAGCTGGAGTATGCGACCTTCGCGCATCCCTTCCTCGATCGCAGCGTTCTGGGAGTGCTGGGCGACTACGTCACCATGGACACCGGCACGGGCGCAGTGCATACCGCGCCGGCCCACGGGGCTGACGACTTCAACACCGGCGTTAAGTACGGCATCGACCTGCAGTGCAACGTGGATGACGGCGGCATCCTGCGCAACGGATTGCCGGAATACCAAGGTCAGCAGGTGTTCAAAGCTAATCCGCTGATTGTCGAGCTGCTGAAGAGCCGCGGCGGGTTGCTGGGTTTCGAAAGAATTGAACATTCGTATCCGCATTGCTGGCGCTGCCACAATCCCATCATCTTCCGCGCCACCGAGCAGTGGTTCATCGCCATGGAAGGCAAGCTGCAACCGGCGCCGGAGCACGCTGAAGGCGGCACGCTGCGCTCGCGGGCGCTGGAGGAAATCAAGAAGGTCAAGTGGGACCCGGCCTGGGGCCAGGAGCGCATCTCGAACATGATCGCCACTCGCCCGGATTGGTGCATCTCGCGCCAGCGCATCTGGGGCGTGCCCATCGCGGTCTTCCAGTGCGGCGACTGCAACGACTTTTTGAACGATCCCACGGTGAATCGCATCGTGGTCGAGCTGTTCGCGCACCAAGGAGCCGACGCCTGGTATCGCTCCTCAGCAGAAGAAATTCTGCCTGCTGGGACCAAGTGCGCCAAGTGCGGCAGCAGCAAGCTTCGCAAGGAGATGGACATCATCGATGTATGGTTCGAGTCGGGATCGAGCCAGGCTGCCGTGCTGGACCGCGAGCCGGGACTTCCCTGGCCCGCCGACCTGTACATGGAGGGCGGCGATCAGCATCGCGGCTGGTTCCACTCTTCCCTGCTGTGCGCGGTCGCGACCAAAGGCGCAGCGCCGTATCGCGAAGTGGCCACGGTCGGATGGACCCTCGATCCCCAAGGCCGCGCCATGCACAAGTCGCTGGGCAACACCGTCGATCCGGTAGAGATCGCCGACAAGCTGGGCGCGGAGATCGTGCGGCTGTGGGTCGCCTCGGTTGATTTTCGCGAGGACGTGATGGCCTCCGACGAGCTGATGCAACGCATCGCCGACAGCTATCGCAAGATTCGCAACACGTTTCGCTATATCCTGGGCAATCTTGAGGGCTTCGATCCAGAGCGCGACAGCGTCGGGTTTGCGCAAATGCATTCCCTCGACCAGTACATCCTGCTGCGCGCCGCGGAAGTCACGAAAGATGTCCGCGAACACTACGACACCTTCACGTTTCATCGGCTGTATCAGCGGCTGAAGGATTTCTGCATCGTCGATCTGAGCGCGATCTACTTTGATGTTCTGAAAGACCGGCTTTACACCTCGGCCCCTAAGTCGGTGGCGCGGCGCTCGGCGCAGACCGCGCTGTGGCGATTGGGTGATGCGCTGGCGCGGCTGCTGGCTCCGGTGACAAGTTTCACCTCGGAAGAGGTTTGGGGTTTTCTACCAACCATGCCGGGAAGGCTGGACAGTGTGCACTTGATGCTGTTCCCTGCTCCGCAAGAGCTGACCGGCCGGCTGCCAGAGGGTTTTGATGTGGCCGCGATGGAAAGTGAGTGGCAGACGTTGCTCTCGGTGCGTGACGAGGCTCTCAAAGTGCTGGAGGCGGCACGCGCCGAAAAACGTATCGGCAGCAGCCTGGAAGCGCAGGTCCGTCTCGCCGCTCCGGAAGGTATCTATCCCGTGCTGGAGCGTTATCGCGATCAGTTGCGCTATCTATTTATCGTTTCGGATGTGGTGTTGGAGAAATCAACAGCCAGCAATGGCGACACTGGGCTGATAATTACCGTCAACAAGGCTGCGGGCCAGAAGTGCGAGCGCTGCTGGAACTACTCGATCCATGTGGGTGAAGACAAGAATTATCCGACGGTATGCGAGCGCTGCAGCGCAGTCTTGTCGGAAATCGAAGCGGCGACCGCTGCTGGTTAGATTGTGAAGACGTGCTGCGCCCTGCTTCTTTCGGCGGCGCGGCAGCGTCTAACAGGAGAGGTCAATTTGGCTGGGCATGAACGGTAGCACACAGCGACGACACGCCATGCGCAAGTATTTCTTCCTGATCGCGGCCATCGTAGTACTCATGGACAGGCTCGCCAAGTGGGCAGTGGCGACCAATATTCCATTGCATGACAGCGTCGTCGTCATCCCCGGTTTCTTTCACCTGACCCACGTGCAAAACACCGGCGCCGCTTTCGGACTCTTCGCCGAGTCGTCCGCACAATGGAAGGTGGGCGCCTTAGTGAGTTTTTCTGTCATCGCGCTGGTGATTGTCTCCGCATTGCTGTGGAAGAACAGCCATTGCCTCAGCACCACGACCATCGGGTTGTCGCTCATCCTGGGTGGGGCGACCGGCAACTTGTGGGACCGCATGGTGAGCGGGCACGTAGTCGACTTTCTGGATTTCTACGTCGGCAGCTATCACTGGCCGGCCTTCAATGTCGCCGATAGCGCCATCGTGATCGGCGCAATCCTGCTGGTGTCGGAAATAGTCTTCGCCAAATCGGCCAATGAGACGGTGAAAACCAGCGGGTGAATCAACTGTGAGCTCGGAGAGTAATCCAAGGATCCGCCACAGGTTCCGGACTCCTTTGCAGAACGCCGCACCGCACAGCGGCGATTCTAGTGGGCGTCAGTCTGACATTTCCAACAGGGACCACGGTCCGTTCGGCCAACACCCTAGCCGTGCAGCGGCAATTCCAGTAGTGCACGGACCGATATTTCAGTAGGGATTAAAGCCAGACCAGCCGACGACCTAGCCGCGCAGCGGCGGGATGAGGTTAGCCCGGCGCGGGAGCGCCGGGTTGGGACCAGCCTAGGAACCCAAGCCGCAGAGCGGCGACACGTCTTTAGGTGATGGATCTCACGGACGCGACCAGAGGATCAAAATATTCTCCAACCATGGCGGACACCTACACCAAGATACTGGTTCACTGCGTCTTCAGTACAAAAGGTCGCCGTCCGCAGATTCTTGAACCGGAAAAGCTATGGTCCTATCTTCGCGGAATCGCTCGCAATCGCGGCGCCGATACCCTGGCGATTGGTGGCACTACGAATCATGTGCATGTTCTTCTGACGCTTCCGTCGAGTTTGACGGTGGCGCAGCTGATGCGAGACCTGAAGGCAAATTCATCCCGCCACCTGAACGAACAAATGAGCGGCTTTGCCTGGCAGGACGGCTACGCCGCTATCAGCGTGAGCCCCTCGCAAGTGGAAATAGTAAGAAAGTATATCGAGACGCAGGAACTACATCATAGCAAGCGGACTTTCGAGGAAGAGTACATCGCGATGCTTGACAAGTCGGGAATGGAGCATTCTCCCGACTATGTCCTGGGGTAGTGTCGCCGCTCTGCGGCTCGCCTCCCGTTGTCCTCGTTTCCCGGCGCTCCCGCGCCGGGCTAACCCCATCCCGCCGCTGCGCGGCTAGGTTCTAACTAGTACATACAGCCTGCCACAGATGGAGTTCAGCCCGTTGTGGGACCATCGCCAAAAAGGGATACCCGGGATTCAACGGGCGTGGGTACCGTCAAATCAGTTGCTGACGGCTGACAACCTCTTACGGCGTCCCGTACACCCGCTTGTAGACTTCGGCGTTGCGCACGATGGCTTGCACATACTCGCGGGTTTCGGTGAAGGGGATGGACTCGACAAATTCGTCGATGTCGCGGTAGTTGCCGGCGGCGCGCCAGTCCTGGACTCGCCCCTCGCCCGCATTGTAGGCAGCCAGAGCGTACTCAACCTGGCCACCGAAATGGTCAACCATGGTGCGGAAATAATGGGTCCCTAGTTCGATGTTCGTGGTCGGATCGAGCAGCGAGTCGGTGCTGTAGTGCGATAGGCCTTCCTTCTTGGCCTCACCCTTGCCGGTTCGGGGCAGCAACTGCATCAATCCATAAGCGTCGGCGTGCGAGATGGCGCTGGGATTGAATTCCGATTCCTGGCGTATGAGTGATGCCACCAAGTAGGGATCGAGACCGTTCTCGTCGGAGTAGTGCCGCAACGCGTCCCAGTAAGGGCGCGGAAAAAGTCCCTGCCAATAAGGAGGCGGCAGCGCGCTGACATCCATGGAGAAATATCCGGTGATGGCGTGCTTCAGGGCCTGCAACGCGCGAAAATATTCGCCGCCACTGGTGTAGATTCGAGCAATCTCGATCATCTCCCAGGAAGGACCGGCGGTGCTGCCGGCCTGCAACTCGCGCACCGCGAGGTCGGTCATGCCGGCATTCTGCAGCAGCTTGGCGCGATTGTAGTGGAGATCGTCTTCCGGCGGATCGGTGATCTGGGAGACAGGATCAAGCGCCGCCGCCGACGAAACATGCTGCAGCGCAGCCACAATCACCGCCGGCTCGACCGGCATGGTTGCCAGACGCTTGCGCGCCAGCACTCCGTAGTAATAGTTGCGATAGCGGTCCGAAAGCTTCGTGTAATACGCCCGCGCTACGCCGTACTCGCGATCGTCCTCGGCCATGCGGCCCCGCCAATACATGGCGTTGGGAACCTCGTTGGTTCCGGGATAGAACTCAACCTGCTCCTCGAAATATTTTTTGGCTTGCTCTTTGCGATTCTGGCGGTAAGTGAGCCAGGCACACTTCCAGTGCGCATAAGCCGCCTTGGTGCCTTCGGGAAAACGCTCGTGAATCTCGCGATAGTAGTCGATGGCGCGATCGTAATCCTTGCTCAGCAGGTACATGTTGCCGGCGCTCAGCAGCGCCGACTCCAGCCAGGGCGACTTTGGCGTGGTGGCGCGCATGTGCTGCAGAATGGTATCGAGACCGGCCTCGTCCTTGGCATCGCGAGCGATCTCGGCGCGCTGATACCACTTTTCTGCGCTGGCCTCGCTGCCGTCGTCAGGGATGCGGTCGAGGGCCTCGCGGGCATCGCGAGTATTGCCGTCCTTCATGTAGGAGTTGGCAAGCTGAATCAGCCCCACCGACTGTTGCCCCGCCGGAGCGAGGTCCACCACATAGCGATACTCTTCGGTCGCAGCCGGATAGCGACGGGCTTTGTAGAGTGCGTCGGCGCGCTTGAGGTGATCGCTGTAAGTCGCCGGCGGAAGGGTTGCTGCCTCGGGAATTTTCCTCAGATCGATGGCAGCCTGATCGGCAGTATAGTTGGTCGCATTGTTGTAATAGAGGCGGCGCAAGATCTCGGCGCCGGTACGGCCTTCGCCATTCTGCACGTAGGCCTTGCCGAGGAAGTATTCGGTTTCGGCGCTGGCGGGCACGCGATGGGCTTCTAACATGCGGATCGCCGCAGTCGGCTGGCTGGTCGCCAGCAAAGCCTTAGCGTACGAGATGGTAGCGTCGTGCGAGTAGAGCGAGTCGGGAAAACGCGTGCCAAACTCTCGCAGATAAGCGAAGGATTCTTCGGGACTGTTGCTCAGGACGTAGGAGTTGCCGATGAAGAACGCCGCGTAATCCTTCAACTCGCCGATCTGGGGTTGCGCTCTCTGCAGGGCGGCGATGGCGGCCGGATACTGCGCGTCAAGATAGTGCGCGTAGCCGATGGCAAACCAGGCCAGTGCGCCGGCTTCGGTGCCGGCATGAGTATGGGCGTAGATTTCGACACCCTCATAGGCGGCCGGCGTGCGGAACTCGACCAGTTGCCGCGCCATGGGCCGCAGATCGTTGGAGGCCACGAAGCTGCGCTTCATCTGATGCGCCCTGGCTGCGGTCACCTTCGTCCGGGGATGCTGCGAGTGCGACGCCGTTTTCTTGGGCGCGGATTTGTGCGCACTGGTCGAAGACGAAGACTTCTTCTTAGGCGCGGGCGTACTGTTTTGCGCGAAGAGGCCGCTGCTTGACCAGATCAGCAGGCCGGCCAGAAAAACGATAAAGCGGCTCGGGTAAGTCACTGGCACCAGTGTAGCGCGGTTGTTTCGAATCCATGACGACAAATCGTTTACAGAATGGATTCCCGGCGGTAACATCCGCGAAGCGGGTTCGTCCGTAACATAAGAGGTAGGCTTGCCCCGGGCGGTTAACCGCCGAGAGGCCGAAAAGCCACTGGGAAATCCGAGAAATGCTTTCCCCGGTTTCCCGAATTCCGTTTCGAGTAGGTACAATGGCTAGGGGAATTTTGTCCGGGCAGTAAAATCCTGAATCTGCATAAACATGGGAACCATCCAACCAAAAGTAGCCGAGCCAGCAGGCGACGAATTAACCCTGGTTCATGCGGCCAAGGCCGGCGACATCAGCGCCTTCGAGGAGCTGGTTCGGCGGTACGACCGCAATGTCTTTAGAATTGCGCAGCACATCACGCAGAACCGCGAAGATGCGGAAGACGTGGTGCAAGACGCATTCCTGAAGGCGTACCAGAACCTGAAGAACTTCCAGGAGCAGTCGAAGTTTTATACCTGGCTGGTGCGGATCGCGGTGAACGAAGCGCTGATGCGCTTGCGCCGGCGGCGTCCTGAACGAATGGTGTCGCTGGATGAGGACATCAAAACCGAAGAAGATTCGATGCCGCGCGAGGTTGCGGACTGGGCACCGAATCCGGAGCAGCTTTACACGCAAGGCGAGCTGAAAGAGATCCTGGGCAAGACGATCCAGGGATTACCGCCGAGCTTTCGGACGGTGTTTGTGTTGCGTGACGTTGAAGGCCTCTCCACCGAGGAGACGGCGGACGCCTTGGATTTGAGTATTCCGGCGGTGAAGTCCCGATTGCTTCGCGCCCGGTTGCAACTGCGCGAACGTTTGAGCAAGTACTTTAAAAATCGTACTGGTGGAGATGGCAAACAGTGACCTGCTCTGATTTTCTAAAAGAGCTCACCGATTACCTTGATGAGTCAATGGACGCCCAGACCAGGGCGGAATTGGAAGATCACCTCCAGTGGTGCCACAACTGCTACGTCGTTTGCAACACTACCAAGATGACCATCGAGATCTACCGCGACTCCCTTCTGTACGAACTTCCCGATGATCTGCGCGGCCGGTTACGCTCCGCCATCATGACGAAATGCCATAGCCATAAGGGTGAGTGCGGCGGAACGACGGCGGAGAATGCATCGCCTACGCAGTCCGATTCCTCGACGCCCAAGTGATCAGCGTTCGGCCCAGCGATACTTTCCACCAACCGGTTAGCTTGCAATCGTTCTGCCCGGCGGTCGATGACCGCTCGATGCGCCTTCCCGCAGTGCGTAAACCCTACTTATCGGCGATAGCGCAGCACCAGGTAGTGGGCTACTTTGAATCTAGCGTCTGTTGAATCTTGGGTGAATCGTGTCATACTGTGTCCATGCCAAAGCGTTTAAGCAATACTGATAAACCCGCAGACCCGTTGGGCCAAGCACAGCAAGAAAGAATAGCAGACGAGGAAATCGAACATGCCAGACGATCTTCTCAATGACGTGATACTGGACATCATCGCGTACTGCGAAAAACTTTACCTTGAGAGGTCCGTGCTTGAAGCCGCTGTGTCGACTTCCTCCGACCGCGATTGGCGTTTACATTACGAGGCCGCACTTGCAGACAAAGAGATTCGGGCTGCCGTTCATGCAGAATTTGAGCCCGCACGCGAGCTTCTACAAAAGCTTGTAAAGCAGGGTCGGGCCGACGAAGGTCTTCGAGAACTGCTTCGCAAGCTGCCCTCATCAAAGTTCGTGAACTAAGTCTAATCTTTTTCATTTTCCCTCTTGACAATGCTAAAGCGTCTATCGAGAGACAAAACTGGACGGTACGAACGAAGATGAGACGGTACACGAGGCTCAGTAATGGGTTCTCTCGCAAGTTGCGGAATCACGCTGCTGCGACCGCCCTGAATTACTTTGCCTACAATTTCATTCAGATTCACAGAACGCTCCGAATGTCTCCCGCAATGGCCGCCGGAGTAACTGATAAGCTGTGGAGTGTCGAAGATCTTGTTGCGTTGTGGGAATCCTGTGAAAACAGGAAATCTCACAACTCCCTCGCAGCGTAAGCCTCGTGTCCGACCCTTTCGCCAGTTCGCGCAGTAAGCTCGTATGGGCTAAGGAAAATCTCCTTCCCGATCTCGACCGGAGAATCAGGGAGTTCCACAACCTCGAACCATACGCAAAGGTTGTCGAACCCGATCCGCAGGCACCGGGCTGGGAGATTCACAAGATAAAACTTGTCCAACCTATTCCAGAAGCGTTCGGCAATCTCACTGGGGACGTGGTCGGAAATCTGAGAGAAGCCCTCGACACGGCTGGTCATAGCATCGCCGTTGCAATCGGCAAGCCTGCCGCCAGAAATTGTGCTTTTCCGTTCGCCAGCAACGTTGACAATATGGCTTCCTCCATCGGGCGTTCGGCCGATCTCCCGAAAGAGATTCAATCGCTGTTTTGCGGGTTCCAACCGTACCGAGGAGGCGATGACCTCTTGTGGGCATTGAATGAATTGTGTAATGGGAAGAAACACAAACTCGTTACCCCCATACAAACCATTATGTGGCGAGGTCATGCCACCGTTCGAGGATTCGGAAGACCGTTTTCCATGCCTGATCCCCATAAATGGGATAGCGTTAACAATGAGATGATAGTGGTTAGATTTGGCCCGTTCGTCGTCCCAGATGCAAATTGGGATTACGATTTTGATTTCTTTCCGCTTATAGCGATTAATGAAATTCCGGTCGTGGAGGGCCAGCCAGTTCTTGGAGTCCTGTACCAGCTTTGCCTGAAAGTCGAGAGCGTCCTGGTGGCTATCGAAGCGGAGTCGCGGCGCATCGGCTTGAACGTCTGAGGAAACACTAGATTCAATATCCATGAAATTTCTCGCTATTCTCGGGCTGTCGTTCTTCTGCTACTGCTTCTGGCAAGTCAACAGAACTTGGAAGTCTCGTGACCGCGTAAATATCGCCATCTGGACTGTCATCATTGCCGGTGGCGGCGGAATCTGCATCGGGATGCCTGGGCGGTGGAGCTGGGTTCCGCTTCTTGCGTTAATGGTTGCCGCAGTGTTCGTAGCCATCAGGTTGCTCATCCATTTTTTTCGGCCAAAGTAGCCCACTACCCAGCACCAACGTGAGTTGCGCATTCCTCATAGTTCGATATAATTCCAGCCGCAAATCAAACGGGGAGGACGTGCGATGAGAAAGTTGCTTCCGGCCATGTTGCTGCTTGGATTCTTGCGAGCCCGGGTAGAGCGGCGCTTCAGCGCCGCGTCCACTGCGGAAGAACAAATTGCTTGAGCCATGACGGTCACTTAAATGACCGTCATGGCTCAAGCTTCGTGGGGTGGCGCAATCCCGGGCGCCAGCCTAAAGGCTGGCTCTACCCTGGTAATGACAAAAATAAAAGAGCGTCAGGACGACGCACCTGAAAGTGCGTCCCTGCAAAACATCTCGCATCCGACTTTTTCAGCAACCTGCTAGTGTGCTCTCCCGCAATTTCATGTCATAACTCCGAAGTTACAATGTCGCCGGAACGTCCTCACCTCAGCGGCTAAAGCCGCCCTACTCACATGCACCGTTACGGCACGGCTAATGCCGTGCTCTTTCAAACACAACGGCTGAATCTTGCCACGAATTTGCGGACATGATGCTAGGAATCCGGGCTGGTTTTTTCTTCCTGTGGACAAGGCATGGCATCGCTTTCCGCCGGGCCCGTCGGACCTGGGGCACCGCCTCGGCTTGCCGCCCCGGCAGCCACGGCGCCCGCCGAGCTGGGAAGTATGTAGCCATCCAGCAGACGATGATGCATGCTGTAGAGCGCCAACTCCAGCCGGTCAGTCACCTGCAGTTTGTCGTAAATCTTGCGCAAGTAATTTTTCACCACCTGCTCGGTGGTGCCCACCTCACGCGCGATGTCTTTGTTTTTCATCCCTTGCGTGACCCCGCCGATGATGAGCATTTCCTTTTCGCTGAGACGCAACTGTTGCTGGGGGGCGGTGCCTTGCAGGGCCTGAGTGCGATAGGCCTCGATTACCCAATTGACCCCTTGCTTGTCGAGCCAGGTTTCTCCGGCAGCAACTTTGCGGACACAGCGGACCAACAGATCGGGTGAGACGGCGCGGGCCAGGATGCCACGCACTCCACGGCGAAGATAATCCACGGTTTCCTGCTCACCGGCGCGCGGTGTCACCAGGATGAACTTCGCTCCGGGCAGGGCCCGCCGGGCAACTTCGCTGATGGCATCGGCGGGAGTGGGAGACAAACCGGCCTCGAAAAGAACCACATCGGCGGGCACGGTGGCGACTGCATTCATCGTCTGCGGCATGGTCTCGGTTTGCGCCACCACTTCCAGACCGTCTTCCAGGGCCAGGATCTTGTTCATCCCAACCCGGAAAATGGCCTCGGAATCGGCCAGAATAATGCGGATGACCTGTGGATGGATGGCGCCGACGTCGGGCCCAGGCAAGGACGAGGACACCTCCGCTTCGGCCCCGTTAGGACGACCGGCTTGCCTATCCCAGTGCGGCGGTTTAGAGCCGCTCGAAGTGGTATTCATCAATCACCACCGCAACACTTCTTCCTGCGCCTTCTTCAGAACAGCGCACTACCCGGCCTGCGCATATCACCTGTACAGGACGACTGGTGTCCAAGACTTCCACCGGCATCTCAATGGTGAACTCCACGGGCGAACCCACGTCGATGTCAATGTCAGTGTGAAATAGAATGCCGCCGGCAGAAATGTCCGTCGTCCTGGCGCGGTACTCAGCAGTCGGCGTCTTCAACGTCACCTGCAGGTGAAGGGGAAACCGAACCGAATTACGAAAGTCGAACTGATGGCCAGCAGACATGGTCTTGGTACCAAGCATACCGTGAGAAACACAAAGTAGATTGTTACTAAAGTACCATCACGCGTAATTACTGTGTCAAAAAAAATCCCCTAAATTGGCAATTTCTTGATCTTGCGATGAGTGGAAAACGGCGGCGGCGGGGGACGGCAGGTGGGCAAACCGCCCACTAGTCTGAAGTATGACTTTAATAATATGGATTTAAAAATAAAATATGCCGACATTTATCTGTACTCCCGATTAGAAGAATACGGTTCTTCCAGGCGTCAGAATTTTGTGCTTTCCGTGAAGTTGAAGTCGCAGACTTTCATCGGGGGCACCACCATGTCCATCGACTCCTCTCCGGTGGCGCGGACCGGCAGACCCATGGCTTCCACGTTTTGCAACATATGAAGCAGGCTTTCGTTGAAACGAAAATTCAGAATGCCGTGTTGCAGCTTGCCCGCTTCGACCAGGAAAGTGCCGTCGCGAGTCATACCGGTAAGGATTTTCTCGTAGGGATCGACCTCGCGGATGTACCACAAGCGAGTTACCAGGATGCCGCGTTCGGTGGTGGCGATCATCTGTTCCACCGTTTGCGACTGACCCTCGGCCGGGGATTCGAACACCATGTTGAGGGGCGCCTCGCTAATTTCGTTGGGCAAGCCAAAGCCGTGCCCAGTTGGCTTAATGCGACCGACACGGCTGGCCATCTCGGATTGCTCCATGCGGCGTGCGCTGGAGCGGGCATAGGTAACGCGCTGCACTACACCCTTATCGATCAACTTCACGCGGTGGCGCTTGATCCCTTCCCCGTCGAAGGGCGCGCCGCTCTGCAGAGGGTGATAAGCGTCGTCCCAGACGGTAATGTTTTCGCCGAAGATCTGGGTGCCGATGCGGTCATTGAGGAACGATCGCTGCTCCAATATTGCCGAACCGCCAAAGTCCCAGAACATGAAACCTACTGCATCGAGCACGGCAGCCGGTTCCAGAATCACCGTGTACTTTCCGGGCGCCAACTCACGCGGGTCCTTCGAGCGGATGGCTTTCTCGGCCGCGATCTCCGCCAGCCGTTGGGAATCGAGCTCGGCCGCATCCGGCGAATTGGCCTTCTGCCATCCCGAAGAGGTGTCGCCCAGCATGGTAACGGACAGCTCGGCCAGCGTTTGCTGGTGCCAGTCGGTGACCCCGCGCGAGTTGAAGATGCCTTCAACAGACTCCGCTGAAGAGACGATACCGGCCGCATTGAGACCGTGTTTCTTGGCGACATCGACCATCACGGCGACCGAGCGGGCGCGATCTTGCGGAGTGAGGCGAGCCGTGCGATCGAAGTAGCGCCGCACCGCAACCGCGCCGGAGTCAGCCGCGTTGCTCGTCACTTCGTCGGGTGAAGGCATCGGCAGTAAATCTGGGTCGGGCTGCTGCACCCGGGCCAGCGCTTCGGCGGACTGCACCAAGCGACGCAGACTGTCGTCATCATGCTTGTTGGTGGTGGCGCGCGCGGTGCGTCCGCCAAAGGAAACCCGTGCCGAGATGTGATATTCCTCCTCAGCCATGTTTTGATGGATGGTGTTGTTGGCGAAGCGGGTGAGCGCGCTCCGTCCGCCTGAGATGAGCAACTCGATCTCGTCGGCGGCGGAGAGACGACGGAGTCTGTCGAAGATGGAAGCGGCCTGTTCGCGAGTCAGCATGGGGCGTTTAGCAGTCAGCACTCAGCAGTCCAGCACTTAGCTTTATATGCAGGTTCTTAGTAAGATCCAGGACGCGATCGTTCGGAATTGACTTTCCGAATGAGAGAGGAAAGCATCTTCTTGATTTCCCCCACCTGGAAGTTCATGGTCTCATAATTCCCGGCCTCCAGATAACCGAGATCGCGTGCCAGGAGAATGTGATACTCCAGTTCGCTGGCCGATCCTGCTGCGATCTGCAGGAAGCGGTGGAATTCCGCATTGCCTCGTCGGCCACAACCTTCCGCAATGTTGGCGGCGATCGATGCGGAACATTTTCGCATCTGCGAAGTCAATCCAAACAGCTCCTCTCTTGGAAAACGTGCAGTCAATCGGTAGACATCCAGAGTTAAGACGTGGGCTTTACCCCACACTTGAAGGTCTCTGAAATTCTTCATACGTTAACCGACAGCTGCCATCAGTTCGTGGCTGACTGCTGACTGCTGAATGCTGAATGCTGAGTGCTCAATTTCCTTTATACGCCGTGCCCACTGCGATGCCGCGGAAGCGCGCGGGAGCGGCGCCGTGGCCCGTCCCCATCACTTGCTGAGGCTGGCCTTTGCCGCAGTTGGGAGTGCCCCACAGCGTCCACTGATCGCGCGAGCAGATGGCGTCCATCGCGTTCCAGAATTCGGTCGTGATGCCAGAGTAGGACGGGTTCTTCAACATGCGCCCGCGCTTGCCTCCGACGATCTCCCAGCCAATCTCGCATCCGAACTGGAAGTTGTAACGCTTGTCATCAATGGACCACGAGCGGTTGGTCTCCATGAGGACGCCATGGTCCGTGGATGCAATCAGTTGCTCCAGCGTGAGCGGAGATGCGCCCGGCAGAATGCTGACGTTGGTCATGCGAACGATGGGCAGCCGGCTCCAGCCTTCAGCCCGCAAGCAGCCGCCACTGCGCGCTGCGCCAATCGCCGCGGCGGTGTCCCTCGATGTCAGATATCCGGTGAACAGGCCGTTGCTGATGATGGGCGTGCACTGCGCGGCGACGCCTTCATCGTCATAAGCAAACGTGCCCAGGCCGGGGCCATGTGATTCGGTGGCATCGGCGACAATATTGACGAACTCGCTGCCGTATTGCAGAGTACGCAGCTTGTCGAGCGTCAGAAACGATGTACCCGCAAAGTTAGCTTCCATCCCCAGCACGCGATCCAGCTCAATCGGATGGCCGACGGACTCATGAATCTGCAGAGCCAGCTGCGATGAGTCGAGAATGAGATCGTACTTCCCTTCCGGACATTGCTGCGCCGAATGCAACGCGACTGCCTGCTCGGCAATCTCGGTCGCGTGATCGAGCAACTTCAATTCCTCGATCAGTTCATATCCGCGGTTTTGAAACTGGCCACCATAGGAGTTGGGATAGGAGCGCTTCTGGATCTCCGCTCCCTGGAAGGAATAGGCGGCGTAGCCCGCGCCCGACGTTACGGTCGTCTGATGAATTTCAGAGCCTTCCGTCGAAAAGAACCATTGCTCATAGCGGCGGAAGTTCATGTTAGTCTCCGCCATGGTCACGCCTTTTACTTTGCGAAGCCCTTCGTCGATGGCGAAGAGCAGCTCGAGATGTTTTTCAATCGAGATGCCGAAGGGATCGATCTTGCAGGGCGAAGTCCAGTCCGCTTTGGCGGCCGGTTCCGGAACCATGTGCAGCGCCTGCGACTGTACTGTGGCCGAGGCCTTTGCGATCTCGACCGCTCTGGCTGCGCAGCTCTCAATGCCGGCCCGCGAAAGATCGTCGGTTGCCGAGAAGCCGAATGCGCCATCGGCGACGACGCGTATACCGATGCCGAGCGATTCGGCATCGGAAGCGCTGGCGATCTTGCCATTCTTGGTGCCTAGAGAGCGGTTGCGTTCATCCACAATTCGGGCTTCGGCGAGCGAAGCGCCGCGTAGCTTGGCGGTTTCCAGTGCCCAGGCAGCAATTTCTTTCATCTACGATCACCGAGATAAAGATGATATCGTGTTCGCCACCGTCGTGCTAAGTTGTAACTCGATGCAGAGCAATGGAACATTAGATTCATCTCGTACATCGTTTTGTGTCAGGGCATGACTTCAGTCATGCCGAACGCCGGTCGTATTGTGGACGGCTTTAGCCGCTGCTTACTGCGTGCAGGGGCTAAAGCCCCGATCTAATCTTCGCGCGAAACGGCACGACTCAAGTCGTGCCCTGATACAAAATATATCCGCTGTGGCGTGTTTCGGCCTGAGAGGTTGCTGTCTACGCGAATCGAAATGGTGCAATGGGATTCGCCATCAAAACCATCGTCGTGAAGGAAGGCATGCCGAGCGTGGAGCAGGCGCGCGCCCGCCTGCACGGCGAGATTCAGGTCGCGCAGCAAAGCGGGACCAAGCTCCTGAAGCTGGTGCATGGCTACGGTTCGACCGGAGTTGGTGGCGACCTGCGCATTGCCCTGCAAGCGACCTTGCGGCAGATGATCGACCAGCGGCAGATTCGCGACTGCATCTATGGCGAGAACTGGCGCACCAGCGACGAACGTAGCTGGGAGCTGCTGAAGCGAATGCCGGAGCTGAAGAGCGACAGTGACCTGGGGCGCGGCAACCGCGGCATCACACTGGTCTTGTTGTAGGCGTCACAGGAGCGAATTTCCTCTTCCCCTATAATTCTGAGTTGGACTCTCGGCTTGCCCGTGCGATGACGTCCATCAGCGAAGCAGGTTCGGGCTTTTCCACAATGGATGTTGCCGTCCCTAATCCCGTCTCCAGTAACGAAGCCACAGATTCTCCGCCGCGGGTCGCTATCGCCGCCTGCATGTTGGCGGGGATGTGCACGTTCCTGAACGTGTACGACACGCAGCCGCTGCTTCCCTATCTGCGGCAAATCTTCAATGCATCGGAGATCGCGGTTTCGCTGACGGTTAGCTCCACCATCCTGGCGATGGCCTTGACCGCGCCATTCATCGGCTTGCTGGCGGAATCGGTTGGCCGCAAGAAAGTCATTGTCCCGTCGCTGTTCGCGCTGACCGTTCCGACCACGCTGGCGGCGACTTCGCAGAACCTGCACCAACTCATCTTCTGGCGATTTATGCAAGGAGCGTTCGTGCCCGGCGTGATCGTCGTCATCATGGCGTACATCAACGAAGAGTTCCCACGGCAGCACGTGGGCCGCGCCATGTCGGCATATGTTTCGGGGACGGTGTTGGGCGGATTTCTGGGACGATACATCTCGGGAATTGTTGCCCACAATTTTGCATGGCGAGAAGCCTTCATCGCGATCGGGCTGGTGAACCTGGCGGGCGCGATCGTCGTGCAGCGATCGCTGCCGCGGGCGAAGCGCTTTGTGCGTGCGGCTAGCATCGCGCATTCCATCACCGAGGGCTGGCAGCATCTGCGAAATCCGCGCCTGCTCGCCGTCTTCGGCATGGGATTTGCCGCGCTGTTCTGCCTGGTCGGAACATTTACCTACGCCAACTTCTATCTTGCCAACCCGCCGTATCGGCTGAACTCACAGCAACTGGGCAGCGTCTTCTTCGTATATCTACTGGGACTGATCGTGACGCCGCTGTCGGGCCGTTGGCTTGATCATTACGGAATACGGCTGACGTCGTTCATCGGCGTTTGCTTCACCTCGGCGGGACTGCTGTTGACTCTGATGCATTCGTTACCCGTCATCATCGCGGGATTGGCGCTGGCGTCGTCGGGAGTCTTCATTTATCAGGCGGTAGGAACGGTGCAGACCGGCAGGGTCGCCGGCCGAGCGCGGTCGTCGGCCGCGGGATTGTATGTGACGTTCTATTACATCGGCGGCGGACTGGGGGCCATCGTCACCGGCTGGGCATGGGTGGCCGGAGGCTGGCCGCATTGCGTGTATCTGCTGATGGGCGTTTCGGGACTGGCGCTGGTGATGGCGTATGTGAGCAGCGCGAAGGAAGCGGTCAGCCGTCAGGCATCCGCGGTCGGCTAAAGAACCACCCCACCCAAGCATTAATCAGCTTGGGTGGGCACCCGGCGTGCAGGACAGAATCGCGCCGACTTCACCAGGCGAATACGGTCGGGTTTATTTTGGACCGTTGTCGCTGGAGAAGAAATCAGCCATCGGCACTCCGTTGGTAGCCCAGCCAAGGTTGGACGTGGGCAGACCGAGTCCCTGTGCCATCAGGCGCAGGATGTCCCCTTCATCATAACTGTTGTTGTAATTCCGGCTGTCGCCGCCGGGCGATTGGTATCCCGTTTTGCTGTAGGGGCTGATCACGACCAGTTCAACCTGCCCGCCGCAACCCTGTCCTTCGGTCGTGGTCTCGCAATCCGGGTTTCCGTCATCGTTGTTCTCGTCAAAGACGATGATGAGCAAACCCGTCCCGCCTGGCCTGAAGTAGGGGCCGGCAAGCAAAGGTCCGACCGTCTGGTGCAGCCAGGAGTCGAAGGTCGAGAGGGAGCAGTCGTGCGCGTCATCGCAGCCATTGGGCACGAGCCACGAGAGGGTGGGCAGGCGGCGGAACATCACATCCTTGGCGAACTGGTTGTAGCACACAAAGTTACTTCTCTCCTGGTTGATGGTCGTCAGGTATTCGAGTGGATCGTGGCGGACGTAGTAAGCTCCCTGATGTAGCCCAGGGCAAGCCGTGGGGCCAGGAATGTTCTCCACATAGTCCTTCCAGGTCCCGCCAGCGTTCTGCACCTCGAGAGCAATGTTATTCAGCGAAACCGGAAAGCTCTCAGGGGTTTCACTGTCGTTGTCGGTGAGAATATTCCCGGTGGCTAAGTTGAGGTAGTTGCCAATCGAAGGATGCGTGTCCGAGTAGTAGTTCACGCCGACGCCATACTCGTTGGCCAGGGAAGTCAAATAGGGCATGTTCGTGGAGTTGTAGGACGTACTGAAATCCGTGTTCTCGCCCACCACGATCACTACGTTTCCGAATGACGGCAGACCTTGGCATAAAGCCGAGGGAACGAGCACCAACGCGGCCAGCAACAGCGCCAGATACAGCCCAACCTTCTTACCAAATTCTTTCATCTCGAATCTCCTCACCTGATTTCGAAATTGGTTCCTTTTGACGACAAAGCATGGGCATTATACAGCCAGCTTGCTACGCGCCATGATGCGCGGTCGTTTTCATGTAAAACGCTGGGAGCTGGCATGAAAGCCAGCTTTACCCGAAGACACAACAATCCGAAATCATCAGCAGCTTGTGAAGCTGTGCCCCTTCAAGAAAGCCGGGATGCCGGGGTGCCCCACGTTCGCCCTTCGGTTGGGCTAACGCGGGATAAAGGAGTGGTTTCGTTGTTCGCTGGCGCAAGCGCCAATACATAACGAAGTGAAAACCGAAAGGGCGGCATGGCTGCCGCCCTTCTGATCTGACGGGGCTAAAGCCCCGGCATTGAGTTTTACTTCTGCGGCACGGCTGAAGCCGTGCCCTTTCAACTACGTTCCTTCGTTCCAGCTGGCCAGGTATTCTTCCTGCTCGGGAGTCAGGCGATCGATCTTGATGCCCATTGACTCCAGCTTCAGCCGCGCAACCTTCTTGTCGAGGTCTTCGGGAACCACGTAGACCTTCTTCTCCAGCGACGCGTGGTTCTTCACCAGATACTCGACCGAGAGCGCCTGGTCGGCGAAGCTCATGTCCATCACCGACGGCGGATGACCTTCAGCGGAAGCCAGGTTGATGAGACGGCCTTCGCCCAGCAGGTTGATCTTGCGGCCGTCTTTCAGCGAGTACTCCTCGACCGAGACGCGAGTAGTGCGCTTCGATGACGACATTTTCTCCAGCGCCGGGATATCGATCTCGACATTGAAGTGGCCGGAGTTGGAAACGATGGCTCCGTCCTTCATGGCTTCGAAGTGCTCTTTGCGCAGAACACTCTTGTTACCGGTGACGGTGCAGAAGACGTCGCCCAGCTTGGCAGCCTCGTCCATACTCATCACGCGGAAGCCGTCCATCACCGCTTCGATCGCCTTGGTGGGATCGATCTCGGTGACGATGACCTCAGCGCCCAGGCCGCGCGCGCGACTGGCCAGTCCGCGACCGCACCAGCCATAGCCGGCGACTACAAACTTCGCGCCCGCAAGCAGGAAGTTGGTAGCGCGAATGATGCCGTCGATGGTGGACTGTCCGGTGCCGTAGCGATTGTCGAACAGATGCTTGGTGTCGGCGTCGTTGACCGCGATGATGGGAAACCGCAGCACGCCCTGCTTCGCCATGGCGCGCAAGCGGACGATGCCGGTGGTGGTCTCTTCGGTGCCGGCGATCACGCTGTTGAGAACATCGGTACGCTTGGTGAGCGCGGTGGTCACCAGGTCAGCGCCGTCGTCCATGGTGATCTGCGGCTTGTGGTCGAGGGCCGACATGATGTGCGCGTAGTAGCTCTCGTTGTCTTCGCCCTTGATAGCGTAGACCGGGATGTTGTAGTCACGCACCAGGCAAGCCGCGACATCGTCCTGAGTGGACAGCGGATTGGAGGCGCAGAGAACGACATCGGCTCCGCCGTCACGCAAGGTGATGGCCAGGTTGGCGGTTTCAGCCGTAACGTGCAGGCAAGCCGAGATGCGGATGCCCTTCAGCGGCTGGTTCTTGATGAAGTCCTTGCGGATGATCTGCAGGACTTTCATGGACTGGTTGGCCCAGTCAATGCGCTTCTTGCCCATATCGGCAAGTGCGAGATTGGCGACATCGCCGGCGACGCGAACGGGTGTGGTTGACATAAGCTCCTAATAGAAAGTTTCAAGTTTCCAGTTTCGAGCTTCCAGCAACAGCGGCACCCCGAGCGGATCGCGACTCTAGGTGGTTACTCGAAACTTGAAACTCGAAACTTGAAACTGAAGTGGGGGCGGACCGCTCCGCCCCAGATGTGAAAGTTACTTCGCTGCCTTGGCGCTTTTCTCCGCGGATGCACCCGCCAAGCCAGCCTGCTCGCGCAGAGCAGCAGCCTTGTCGATGGCTTCCCAGGTGAAGTCGGGATCGTTGCGGCCGAAGTGTCCATAGGCCGCGGTCTTGCGGTAGATGGGACGGCGCAGGTTCAGCGACTCGATGATGCCTTTGGGAGTCAGCTGGAAGTTGGCGCGAACCAGCTCGGCAATCTTCTTCTCGTCGATCTTCGCGGTACCAAGGGTTTCGATCAGCACGCTGACCGGCTCGGCCACGCCGATGGCGTAAGCGAGTTGTACTTCACAGCGATCGGCCAGTCCGGCGGCGACAATGTTCTTGGCAATGTGGCGCGCCATGTAGCAAGCCGAACGATCGACCTTGGTCGGATCTTTGCCGCTGAATGCGCCACCGCCGTGACGTCCCATGCCGCCATAGGTATCGACGATGATCTTGCGGCCAGTCAGTCCGGTGTCGCCCATGGGGCCGCCGATGACGAAGCGTCCGGTCGGGTTGATGTGGTACTTGGTGTCCTGGTCCAGCATTTCGGCGGGAAGCGAAGCCTGAATCACGAGCTTGAGAATGTCGCTGCGCAGTTCGTCGTTGCCGACCGTCTCGGCGTGCTGGGTGGAGATGACGACCGCATCGATGCGGACCGGCTTGTGGTTCTCGTCGTACTCCACGGTGACTTGGGACTTGCCGTCGGGCCGGAGGTAGGAAAGGGTGCCACTCTTGCGGACTTCCGTAAGGCGCTCGCACAACTTGTGCGCCAGGAAAATGGGAGTCGGCATGTAGTTGGCATTTTCGTTGCTGGCGTAGCCGAACATCATGCCCTGATCGCCGGCGCCGCCGGTATCGACGCCCATGGCGATGTCGCCCGACTGCTTGTTGATGCTGGAGATGACCGCGCAGGTGTTGGAGTCAAAGCCGTAGAGCGCGTTGTCATAACCGATGGAGGCGACCACGCCCCGCACCAGCGTCTGGAAATCGACGTAAGCTTTGGTGGTAATTTCGCCGGCGATGACGACCAGGCCGGTTGCCGTGAGGGTTTCGCAAGCCACGCGGCTATAGGGATCTTCTTTCAGGCAGGCATCCAGGATCGCGTCAGAAATCTGATCGGCGATCTTGTCAGGGTGACCTTCGGTCACAGATTCGGACGTAAACAGATAGCGATGGTTGGACAAATTCAGAACTCCTTTTATTCTCCGCCACGGCGGACGACTCGAAACACTTCAGCGGACACAACGATGCCGCGGTCAAATGGGACCTAGCTAAGAGGATAGTGGCCAATTGGGAAACTCCCAATATTTTACGGCTAAAGGGGTGGTTTCTACCAGCTAAAGGCGCAAAATCGACATTGAAAGAATGTGGCCGGAAAAGATCACCGCCGTACCTATTAGGAACCGTGCGCGGGTTGAAGGGTCTGTGTAAGAATTTCTGCCGTCCCTGCGGGACTCAATCTCACTCCCCTACCGTACCTAGGACTCCGCCTACGGCTCCGTCCTGGGCTGAACTGAGTCGTCCTTACGGACGGGATTTTCAGCTGATATACCCACTCGGCAAAACAAATGTTTTTTTCCACAGCCTCGGAAGGCGTGCTTCACCCGCCGGCGGCAATCTGTTCTACTTCACGACGGATTGGATGGCAACGAGCTGATCCAGAACTTCGGGCAGAAGTTTCAGATCGAGGGCGTTGGCGCCGTCGGATTTGGCCTGCGCGGGGTTGTCGTGCACTTCGAGGAAGATGCCATCCACGCCGGCGGCGACTGCCGCTCGCGCCAGCAGAGGGATGAACTCTGGCTGTCCGCCGCTTTCCACCCCATATCGCGCAACACCGGCGCGATCTGGGGACCCCGGTTGCCCAAGGGAATTGTTGTTACAGCCCGCAGACGGCAGTTGCACCGAGTGGGTCGCATCGAAAACTACGGGCGCGAACTTACGCATGATGGCCAGCGAGCGCATGTCCACGACGAGATTGTTGTAGCCGAAGCTGCTGCCGCGCTCGGTGAGAAAGACGCGTTCGCCGCCAGACTCACGAACTTTTTCGACCGCATGGCGCATGTCCCAGGGCGAGACGAATTGTCCCTTCTTGATATTTACCGCGCAACCGCTCTTCCCGGCCGCGACCAGTAGGTCGGTCTGGCGGCAGAGAAACGCGGGGATCTGCAGCACGTCAACGGCTTCGGCGACGCGCGGCACATCGGCGGCTTCGTGAACGTCGGTCAGGACCGGGACGTTTGCCGTGTCGCGAATCTTACGCAGAATGCGAAGGCCTTCGTCGATACCCGGTCCGCGGAAGCTGCGAATCGAAGTACGGTTGGCCTTGTCGTAGGACGCTTTGAAGACGTAAGGCAGCTTCTTTTGTCGAGCGATGGCCGAGATCGCTTCGGCCATCTTGAGAGCGTGTGCTTCGCTTTCAATGACGCAAGGCCCGGCGATGAGGAACAGTTCGCCTCCGCCGATAGTGACCTCGCCGACTTGGAAAGAATGGGTCATACTGTAGCGTTTTAGGAGCACCAGAACTATACCGGCCGGCCAGAAGGAAAGCAGATTCCTCGCTTCGCTCGTAATGACAATTCCTGGATATCGGGACTTCCCCCTAATTGATCACTGGCATCGCTTAGGGGAGGTCTGATTAAGCCAGGTGGGAGTGCCTCAGGAGCTAAAGCCCAGCCTTTATAACGGGCATTTACGGACGGCCTGAAGAGACTGTATCGCGACTGGTGTCGCCGCTCTGCGGCTCTGACTAATTTCCCCCTTGACCGGGGCCTCACGGCCCCGTCTAACATCATCCCGCCGCGTTGCGGCTGTTACGGCTACTATTGTGCAGCTCTTGTTCCACTGGAAAATTGCAGTTGCGGTTGCGACACACTCGCTGAAGGCCGTCCCCTGCGAAGGCCCAGACTTAATCAGAGCTTCCTTAGTGTTTGACCTTTTCCGGCCGAAGGAACAGCTCTACCTCAACCTCCGAGCGGGCTTGCCGGTGGCGCAGGCGGTTCTCATACGATGCTTTGACGAAGGCGGAGAACAGCGGATGCGGTTCCAGGGGCTTCGATTTAAATTCGGGATGGAACTGGCAGCCCAAGAAAAACGGATGGCCGGGGAGTTCGACAATCTCCACATAGGTCCCGTCGGGAGTGGAACCGCTGATGCGCAGACCGCCGGCAGTAAGCGTGCTCTCGTACTCGCGGTTGAACTCGTAGCGATGGCGATGGCGCTCGCTGATCTCGGCTTGCCCATAAGCTTCGTAGGCCAGCGATTCCGGTTCCAGCTTGCAGGTCCAGGCGCCCAAGCGCATGGTGCCGCCCAGCTCTTCGACGCCGCGCAATTCGCGCAGCTTATAGATGACGCGGTGCGGCGTCGCCGGATCGAATTCGCTGGAGTTGGCTTGTTCCAATCCACATACGTGGCGCGCGAACTCGATGCACGCGGTCTGCATGCCCAGACAGATACCAAAGTACGGCACCTTATTTTCACGCGCGTGCTGAATGCCCTTCAACATGCCTTCGATGCCGCGTTTGCCGAAGCCGCCAGGTACCAGGATTCCATCGACATGTTCGAGCTGGGCCTGCACGCTCTGATCTTTCTGCTCCAGGCCTTCGGCCTCGATCCAGTTCACGTTGAGCTTCAGGTTGTGAGCCAGCGCGCCGTGCACCAGCGCTTCCTTTAGCGATTTGTAGGAGTCCTCGTATTCGACATACTTGCCGACGATGCCGATCGTGACTTCGTCTTTGGGGTTGTACACGCGATGGACGAGTTCTTCCCATCGCGTTAAGTCTGGCTCCTTGGCATCGATACGCAGATAGCGCAGCGCCAGGCGGTCAACCTGCTCGCGCGCGAACATTAGCGGCACTTCATAGATGGAAGCCACGTCTTTCGCCGTGATCACGGCCTCGTTTTCTACGTTGCAGAAGAGCGCGATCTTCGACTTGATGTCTTTGGAGAGAAACCGGTCGGTACGACAGAGTAGGATGTCAGGCTGGATGCCGACGCTGAGCAAGTCCTTGACCGAGTGCTGCGTGGGCTTGGTCTTGAGTTCGCCGGCGGCGGCGATATACGGAACCAGGGTGACGTGGACGAAGAGCGTGTTCTCGCGCCCCAGCTCCTGGCGCATCTGGCGAATGGCCTCGATGAATGGCAGCGACTCGATGTCTCCGACGGTGCCGCCAATTTCGATGATGGCGAGATCGACATCCTGCGCCACCTTCTTCATCGCGCTCTTGATTTCGTTGGTGACGTGAGGAATGACCTGCACGGTCTTGCCCAGATAGTCGCCGCGGCGCTCCTTGGCGATGATGGTTTCGTAGATACGACCGGTCGTCCAGTTATTGTCGCGGGTAAGCTTGCTATGAGTGAAGCGCTCATAGTGACCGAGGTCGAGGTCGGTCTCGGCGCCATCGTCGGTGACGAAGACTTCACCATGTTGGAAGGGCGACATGGTTCCGGGATCGACGTTCAGGTAAGGATCGAACTTCTGCAGCGTGACTTTCAGTCCACGGCTCTCCATCAGGCAGCCCATGGAGGCTGCCGCTAGCCCTTTGCCGAGTGAAGACACCACGCCACCGGTCACAAAGATATACTTTGCCGACATCGATTCCTCTGTTGTGGAGATTTGTGCTGCCGGAGATTGCGTCCTGAGTGCCCTGTTTTCAGGGGAGCCCGGTGCGCCGGCGTTTTGGCGCGATCAGGGTGGAGCGCGTAGGCGTGCACGACCAATTATGAACGGAAACGCTCCCGGAGGCAAGAAAGAGTTGCATCCGGGAGCGTTACGCGGGAGGGAAAATGCGATTGCCTGAAGCAAACGCCGCGTGTCAGCTCAAAAATTTTCGCCGCAACACCGCCAACGCACCTGTACCGAGCAGGATGAATGTAGCCGGCTCGGGAGTGGTGGCCGAACCCGCAGAAGAGGAGGACGGATCGTTGCCGATGTACATAAATTCCTGGATAGAATTGGGGTCCGGGTTGAACTGATCCACTGGCGTAACAATGTAGACCTTGTTGAAGTCCACGCCAGGGTATCCCAGTTGGGCTTCATGTAAGGCTGCCGTGATCCACGCCTGGCCGCCGGAATCGATGGGCGAGGCGGAATCGAAAATGTGCCACACCGCTTCGTTCATGTCCATCCACTGGCCCATGGGAGTAGTTTCCGTCTCCAACAAAATCCATCCCGCTTCCCGGTACATAGCCAAACCGAGGGCGGTTTGCACGTCGCCAAAGCGGGTCAGGGTGAGGTTATTGCTGCCCAAGTCGGTGATGTTTGCCAACCAGGTGTCGCCGACCGCTCCTCCATGAACGTAGTCGTCGCACATCACGGCCGTTATTGAAGTAGCCGGACCGCCGGTGATGTAATATGGGTACCCGAGCTGCCAGTTCCCGTCGGTGAACCCAAGAAAGGTAAATTCCACGGGCCCAGCGAAGGCAGACACGGCCCCGAACAACACTACAGCCAGCAGCAAGAACTTGCGCATAATCCCTTCCCTTCGTAGGGGTTGCCAGTCTATCCCGTTCCCTGTGCCCGCAAAATCCCCCGACCGCAGATGGCGGCGACGAAAGTGAGGGCCAAAACACTTCCAGCGGACTGCAGGGGAGAAACCCGGGCTGCCAAGCGACGCAAATCAGGGGCACAGAAATACTGCACTTCTGGCCGGGGATTGCTCCGCGTGGCGCGACAGAGTTACTCCCACGTTGCACACACTTCAAAGAACCGTAAGCTGCACTCCCGCCGGATTTCGTAGCAGTTCCACTACGGGGGCGGGATGGAATGCCGGTAAATCATTGAATTCAGACCACTAACTCGGCTAATCAGCGTCCGGCACTGCACCGACTGCTAAAACTACACAACTCCCGTCGCCGCCAGCTTCTCAGCTACGACTTCCACGGGATGGAAAGCCCATAAGCCCATCATTAGCCGAACCGGAACCCGCACAAAAATGCCTCAGATTCTACCCGGGATGGCTGCTTCCGAGCCTTCTGTCCTAAGACTGGTGCAATCCAAGTGCCGCAAAATACCCTAGAAATACGTTACTTAAGCAGGTTGGAGTGCAAGGAATTGCAACAATATAGCGGAGCTTTTCCTCCGAAGTCCAGTAAGTCTCTACCCTTCCATCGAGTTGCACAACGACAAGCAGTGCGCTGCTGAAGCAAGCTTGCCAGGCCACTTAAGTGTCTCAGGAAGCGTCTGCCTGGCGTCTTTTCGGGGAGCACGATTCATGAATTTGCCGCAACTGTCCGATGGCTTGAATGGCGAAGTGCCCTGCCAGGAGCTGCTGGGATGGAGGGAGTGGTGCAGTGCGCCCCGGCCGTGCCCGTCCGGGCCACGCGGAATGACAGCCTGCGGGCGCAGCGGGCGTCAGTCTGGCTGGCAATCGCAATCGTCTGCCTGCTGTCGTCCTGGTATTTCGCAGCGGTCATCGCTCCGGTAGCGCTCGGGAGCAACGCGCCCACGGTCTGGCGAGGCCTGTTTCCTGAGTGGTTTGGCACCCGGGAGATTCTGCTGCAGGGCCGCGATCCCTACAGCCCACAGAGCACCCGGGAAATCCAGATTGCGGTCTACGGAAAAGCCGCCGCAGCCGGCGGCGAGGCTCGAAACCAGCATCGCTTTGCCTATCCCGTCTTCTTTGCATTTCTCTTTTTTCCGCTGGCGGTACTGCCCTTCTGGGCCGCTCAGTTGCTGGCCCTGGCAGGCTGCATGGTGGCGACCGCGGCTTCGCCTGGCTTATGGCTGCGCCACCGAAGTTTTGGGCTTGCCGGTCCGATCTGCGTATTCGTGTTTGCCAGCTATCCCGTAGTGCTCGGTCTGCAGTTGCGGCAGCCGACGCTGATGGTCGCGGCCACGCTGGCGGCGGCGTATTACTGTGTTCGCTCGGAACGGCTGGGGCTCGCCGGCATCCTAGCTGCCTTGAGTACGTGTAAACCGCAGCTGGCGATTGCGGTGTTGCTGCCTTTGTCAATATGGTCGATTGCCCAGTGGGGCGCCCGCAAACGGTTTCTGTTGGCGGCGGCTGGAGGCCTGGGCGGGCTGCTGTTGGCCTCCGAGTTGGTGAGCCGCGGCTGGATCACACATTGGATGTGGACCTTGAAGGCCTACGCCCACTATGCCGGGAGCGCGCCGCCGCTGGCCGACCTGCTGCCGGGCCGCTTGGTCGTGCCGGGTGCGATAATTCTGCTAGCAGCCGTGGTTGGGGTGGGATGCAAGTATCGCGACCAAGACCTGCTCTATGCGGTCAGCTTCTCCATCGCAGCGTTCCAGTTGCTCTTCCCTTTTCAGATCTACAACGAAGTTCTGCTGCTGCCGGCCGCCTTGTGGCTGGCGAACCATGCCGGCGAGATCAAATTTCGCGGACAACTGCACGCCCTACTTTACTATTGCACCTGGATCGTGCTGGGCGTGGGATGGGCCGCCACCATCGGGCTTTCGCTGGCGAACCTGCTGGCCCCGGGGGCAGGTCTGACATTGTGGCAACTACCGCTGCTGACGGCTTGGCTCTATCCGCCGGCGGTATTTGCGACCCTCGCCCTATGTGCCCTACCCGCCTGGAACAGGTTCCCCGCTCGCACCCGAGTCCTCGGCCAATAAGAACTAGAGGCCCATGCCGCCGAGTTGCGGCGGTTAGGGCTACGATTGCGCAGCTCTTGTTGCACCAGAAAATTGCAGTTGCGGTTGCGACCCAGTCTCGGAAGGCCGGATCTATGCGTAGCTGAAATTGCCGCGACCGTGCCTAGGCAGACCACGGCTTCGCTGGGCCGGGTTGGCCGCAGGGAAGGTCTACTTCGCGATCTGCAGCTGATCGCCGACTTGAGTGGCACTGTCGCGGATGGCGCCGATGGGTAGTTCCAGGACGCAGCTGGTCTTCCAACTCAGGCCGGCAATGCGGAAGCGACCGAGCTGCTCCCACAGGCCGTGCACCCGAAGATGGCGATCGAGGGCCACCACGTCGATAGCAAAGCGCATGCCAAAGGTATGAATCCCGGAGGACGGATCGATCAGCAGTCCGCCTCCCGGATCCAGACGTGGTTGGCCAAGCAGACCCACCGCCCGCGACAGCGCCGTCTCCGCAACCCGGACATGGGCGCCGAGGACGGTACCTCGGGTCAGATTGGCGATCTCGATTTCACGAGGTTTCAGCCCAGCTTGCGGCGGGCTGAAACTACGCATGTTTCTTGCGTCTCATGACGACGACGCCCAACAGCACTACGACCAATGCCGCAGCGATCACGCGAACAACTGTGACGGTATCCATCGCTCTTGCCTCCTTAGCAGGTTTAGTAACTTCTTCATTACTTGAAAATGCCGTGCAGATTTTTCCCGATCAAAATCACCGCCGGTCCCAGCAGCACGATGAAGATGCTGGGAAAGATGAACAGCACCAGGGGAAAAATCAGTTTGACGGTGGTCTTGGCGGCCAGCTCTTCGGCCTGCTGGCGGCGCTTCTGGCGGGCCGAATCGGCAAACACCCGCAACGCCTTTACAATGGGCGTGCCAAACCGGTCGGTCTGCGCCAGCATGTGGACGAAACTGTTGACCGTGTCCAGCCGGGTGCGGTCGGCCATGCTCTGCCAGGCCTCGATGCGGGGCTTGCCGGCACGCTGCTCGAAGTTGATCTGAATAAACTCTTCCGAGATTTCCGGCTGGCTGAGGGCCAGCTCCTGGCCGGAGCGCAGCAGCGCCTGGTCGATGCCCAGGCCGGCATCGACGCAGACCACCATTAGATCGAGCGCGTCGGGCAGGCCCAGGCGGATATGCTCGCGCCGGGTGCGAGTGCGATAGTTTACCCAGGCATCGGGCGCCAGATAGGCCAGCGCCATCAGGGCCATGATCCAGACGATGGTGTTGCTGCGAATGAAGGTGCCGGCCAGCACCGCGGTGACCGGACCCAGCAGACGGATGCCGAAGTAGGTATCGACGTCGGCGGCCTGGCGCAGACCGGCGGCCAGCAGCTTCTGCCGCAGCTTCTCGTCTTGCGCCAGCCCCAGCCGGGTGCGGACGAAGTGCACCCCGCCCAGCAGCATTCGCATCGCCCAGTGGCGCGCCTCGGCCGCGCCCTCCTGCAATCGCAAGGGGGCCCGCGTAACCTCGATTAAGCGCTTACTCTCATTGGAGGAGCGCATTAAAAGAAATACCGGTATCAGGGCCAGGGTGCAGAACAGGGTCGCCATCAGGCTGATCAGCAGGGCCGGGCTCATGGTATTCATACCTTCACGTTCACAATCTTGCGGATGGCCAGCGCCCCCAGCACCATCAGACCCAGCCCGGTGTAAACCAGCTTCCTGCCGGTGGGGTCTTCGATCAGCACCCGGGTATAGCCGCGATTGGCCAGGCTCAGCAGAAAGAACATGGCGATGGGCAACAGCGACAGGATCCAGCCGGTCAGCCGGCCCTGCGCGGTGTAAATGCGGATCTCGCCCTCAATGCGCAGGCGCTCGCGAATCACGGCGGTGGTGCGGTCCAGGACTTCGACCAGGTTGCCGCCCGTCTCTTTTTGCAAGAGCATGGCAGTGACCACGAAGTTCAGCTCGGTCAGGGGAATGCGGCGGGCCAACTGCACCAGCGCCTCGCGGGCGGGCAGTCCGAAGTTCTGCTGGCGATAGACTTCGCCGAATTCGGTGCGCACCGGCTCGGGACATTCCTCGCCTACAATCTCGATGGCCGCGGTCAGCGAGTGGCCGGCGCGCAGGGCGCGGCTCATCAAGTCAATAGCTTCGGGCAGGTGACGATTGAAGTTCTTCAGCCGCTGCGCCCGCCGGTAGCGCAGCAGCAGATAGGGCGCGGCGGCGGCGACCAAAGCCACGGGAAGGGGCAGTAAGGCGCTGGGCAGCTCGTAGTATCCGATGCCATAACCCAGGGCGGCCAGCAGCCCCATGCCGCTCAGCATTCCGGCCACGCTCCAGGAGCTTTCCGCCTGGGCAATCAGCAAGCGCAGATGGTGCGCCAGAGGCCAGCGCTGCAGCACCTGGTCGAGCCAGATAAATTGGCTGAGCCGGTTGTATTTGACAATGGCGGCGGTTTCGGGGCCGGCAACGCTACGCGCTTTCTGCGAGTTGTGCAGGTTGGCGATGCGCCCTTCAATGGTGCGTTCGGCCGCCGTCTGCCGGGTCATCAGCAGGATGACGGCAAAGCTCAGCAGCAGCAGCAGCAGGAAGACCAGGACCATCAGAAACATGGCCGGCTCCGTCCGCTGCAGGCGGCGATTTTCCGCGCTAGGTGGCCGGGCACTGGCCAGCGCGGCCGGGCTGCCAAGGTCTTCATCGGGCGCCTACACCTCCTCGGAGAAATCGAGCAGGTTGGGGGCCAGCGGAATGCCTGCCGCGGTCAGCTTCTCGGCGAACTTGGGCACGATTCCGCTGGCGTAGAAGCGGCCCAGCACCTTGCCGTTCGGTCCCAGCCCGCGCTTCTGAAAGAGAAAAATGTCCTGCATGCTGATGACCTGGTCGCTGGTGCCGGTGATCTCGGAGATGTGGGTCACCCGCCGCGAGCCATCGCTCATGCGCGATACCTGCACGATGACCTGAATGGCGGCGGCAATCTGCTGCCGGAGGGCCATTTCGGGCAGGTGGAGATTGGCCATCAGGGCCATGGTCTCGATACGGGAGATGGCGTCGCGCGGGGTATTGGCGTGTACCGTGGTAATGGAGCCGTCGTGGCCGGTGTTCATGGCCTGCAGCATGTCCAGCGCTTCCTCGCCGCGCACCTCGCCCACGATGATGCGATCGGGCCGCATGCGCAGGGCGTTGATCAGCAACTCGCGCTGCCGTACTCCGCCCTTGCCCTCGACGTTGGGCGGACGGCACTCCAGACGGACCACGTGCTCCTGCTTCAACTTAAGCTCGGCCGAGTCTTCGATGGTGACAATGCGCTCGCGGCTGGAGATGAATCCGGAGAGCACGTTGAGCAAGGTGGTTTTGCCGGCGCCGGTGCCGCCCGAGACCACGATATTCAGCCGCGCCTTGACCGCTTTCTTCAGCACGTCCAGCATGACCGGGGTGAACTCGCGATAGGACAGCAGGTCGCCGGCGGTCAACGGGTCGGCGCCAAAGCGGCGGATGGAAAGGATGGGCCCATCGATGGCCAGGGGCGGAATGATGGCGTTTACCCGCGAGCCGTCAGGCAGGCGCGCATCCACCATGGGCGAGGACTCATCTACTCGCCGCCCAACTTTGGAGACGATCTTTTCGATGATGTGCAGCAGGTGATGATTGTCCTTGAAGACCACGTTGGTCTTCTCCAGCACCCCGCCACGCTCCACGTAAACCACCTCGGCGGTGTTGACCAGGATGTCGGTGACCGTGGGATCTTGTAGTAAAGGTTCCAGCGGACCCAGGCCGAAGACTTCGTCGAGCACCTCGTTGGCCAGCCGCTCGCGCTCGCTGACGCTGAAAGGGACGCTCTGCTCGGCCACCAGCTGCAGAATGATGCCCAGCAGTTGCTGCCGGCCGCGGCTGTCCTGCATGAACAGCAGCTTCTCCAGATCGAGCTTGCCGATCAGTTCGCGATGCACCGCCGACTTTACCTCCTGCTGGGCCCGTCCCAGCAAGGGACTGGAGCGACGGGAGATGTCTTGCGGCGAACGGCTGTCCGGGATGGCGATGGCGGCGCCCTCGGCCATGAAGTCTCCTTTCCAGCAGCGGTCGTCTGGGGGCCCGATCAGTTCCAAAAGGAAAACCTCCGCTTGGGTTCGGCCACGCTCGGGTTCGGGGCCGGGACCAGGCTGGCCGCCCATTTGCTCATCTGGATGGCGAACTCCGACTTGCGTTCGGGCAGGATAGGGTTGCCGGTGTTCATGGCGCGAATCAGGTCGGTCGAGCTGTTGGGTATGGTGATAGCAATGGGCTGGCGAATGGCCTTCTCGATCTGTTCCAGACTCAACGCCCCCTCCGCCGAAAAACGGTTGATGACGACTTTGATCTTGGCGGGCGGCACATTGCTCTGCAGCAGGCGATCGATGTAGCGGGACAGATCGCGCAACGCCGGCACGTCGGGGGTGGCGATCAGGTAAAGCTCGTCGCAACAATCGATGGTGGTCAGGCTGAGGTTGTGCACCCCGTGCGGACAGTCGATGACCACGAACTCGTAATTTTCCCCCAGGAAGCGGATGGCGCGCTGGATGTCGTCGAGGGAAACGTTGGCCGAGTCGTCAAACACGTCGGGCGAGGGCAGAATGTCCAGGCAGCTGTCGTGATGGATGACGAAACCCTGCAGCAGGGCCTCGTCCAGCCGGGCGATGTTACGCACCAGTTCATAGAAGTGATAGTTGGCCTGGTCTTCTCCCAGATAAAGCGAGACGTGCCCCAGCCGGCGGTGTTCGTCGAGGATCAGCGTCTTCTTGCCGTACTGGCGCACCAGGAAGCAGCCCAGATGGACTGCCAGGGTGGTGGTCCCGGCCCCGCCGCGCGCCCCCAATAACGCCAGGATCCGTCCCAGCGGCTTGGCTGGGGGCGGGCGGCGGGCGCTGGAGCGGGCGCGCAGCCGGTCCAGCGACTCCGACAACTGGTCGGGGACAACCGGCTTGGTGAGGTACTCGCTGCACCCGGCCCGCATGGCTTCCAGAATGAGGTGGGGACCGGCCTGGGCCGAAACCGCGATCAGGGTGGTGCGGCCGTGGAGCGTCTGTTGCATGGAGTTGGCGGCGGCCACCGCCTGCGCCCGGTCACGGTCGAAGTCGATGACGCAAACCGCGACCTCGGCCCGCTGCAGCTTCTGCCAGAACAGATGATCGCCTTCATAGCGGGCGTAGTCCGGCAGCTCCCCGGCAAAGCTCCCGTGCTTGCGCGCCACCGCTTGCTTGACCGCCTCCACCGTCTCTTGATCGGCGCACAGGGTGGCCACGCACAATCCGGCGGCACCCTCTTTGAGCTGCTCGCGGCTCACTTCGCGCTCCCCGACTTGGTCTTCTTGGGCCCGCATCGCGTCTCAGTTCTTGGGCAGATCGTGGTCGAACGCCGGCGGCTGCAGGAACGGTACCGCCATGGCCGGCGTCGACGGCGCCGGCAGATCTGCCTTGGCTAGGTTGTCGATGATCTTGGGGGTAACGATCACCACCAGTTCCATGGTGGAGCGGTTCAGGTTCTTGGAACGAAAAAGTTGTCCCAGCACCGGAATGTCGCCTATGCCCGGCATCTTGCTCAGACTGTCGGTGGTGCGATGGTCGAGGATGCCGGAGATGCCCAGACTCTGCCCGTCCCTAAGCTCGACTTCGGTTTCCGCCTTGCGAGTGGACAGCGCCGGCAGTACGTATCCGGCGATCACCACTTCATTGGTGTAATCCAGGGCGCTGACCTCGGGCGCCACCCGCAGCCGGATGGTGCCGTCGGAATTGACCCACGGGGTGAACTCCAGCTTGACCCCGTAGGGACGGAACTGCACCGTGATGGTGGGCACGCTGCCCACTCCCCCGGGCTGCACGATGGGGTAAGGAAACTCTCCGCCCGCCAGGAAGCGGGCCGTCTTGCCATGAATGGTGATCAGGGTGGGCTCGGCCAGGATCTCCAGAATGCCCTTGGTTTGCAGGTCCTTGATGGTGGTCCCCAAGCCGTGCGGCAGATTGAAATAAAACAAATTCAGAAAGTCGCTGATCACGGCGCTGTTGCTGCCGTTTTGCGAGCTGAAGCCGGGCGGGCTGAACTGCTCGGTGCTGGTCGAACCGCTGTTCTTGCCCAGGCTGAACAGGTTGATGCCGAAGGCGGTCAGCTTGGAGCGGTCGATCTCGACAATACGCACTTCCAGCTGCACCTGGGGAAGGTGCCGGGGATCGACCACCAGCGCGTTGATGACGTCCTTGGAGTACACCCCGGCCAGCCGGGCCGCTTCCTCGGCCGCGCCATCGCTATCGACCACCCCGCTGAGATGGACCCGCCCCTGCTGGGCCTCGACCTCCACCCGATCGCCGGGCAAAGCCTGGGCGAGCGCAGCGCGCAACCCGGCAACGTCCACGTCGGCCAGCACGGTGTACATCTGGGGCGGCCCGCCATTGCTCCACAGCACCAAGCTGCTGGTGCCGGCAGCCTTGGCGGTGATCACCACCTCCAGCGGGCTGGCGGCGAGGGCGTCCAATACTTGAGGATTGCTTACATAGACCCGGCGCAGCTTCTCCGGCAGATCCATAAACAGCGAGCGCCCCACGACCAGGTGCAGGCTCTGCCGATCAGCCGCCGCCAGCTCCTGCGGGCCGGCCGGTGCCGGGGGCAGACTGGCGCTCAAGGCGAAAGGCGCGGCATGCTTCTGCACCGCTGCCGGCCCCTCCCCCGTGGCCGCCGGTGGGGACGCGGCACTGGGTCCGGCGGCGACGGCCGAAGCCGCCGGGGGTGGACCGGTTGACGGGGTTTGGCCCGCCAGCATTGCGGCCGCCAGCCATAGCATCGCGGCCAGGATTGAGGTGCGGCGAATAGGGGGCGTTTTCATGGGGTCACTCAAAACTCTTGGTGGTCCGCTTGTCGCCAAGGATGGTCTCGACCACGTCTGGTTGTCTTATCGGCAAGCGCCCGCGCGGCGTTACTGCCGGGGCGGGCATCGGCCCCACGCCCGACAGTTGCGCAATCTGGATCGGCATGGCCTTGACCTGAGTGTGGTCGGCGCCGTTGCGCAGCACAAACTGGATGGTCCCCTGGGTACTGGCCAGCACCAGTTTCTGGGCGTCCTCGGGGGTCAGCAGCAAGGTCACCACGTTGACGTTCTCGGGCTTGCCCTGGGGATCGGCTTCCGCCTTCTGGCCGATGGTCAGCACCTCGACGTCCTGCAGCACGATCTGGGTCGCGGGGGTGGGAAAGCGGTCGGAACGGAAGGTGACCAGCACATCCACGTGGGAGCCGGGAAACAGAAAGCCGGCCACGCCCACCACCTCGTCGGACTTGACCGAGGTGGCCCGCATGCCTTCGGGAATCTTCACCGTCAGCCCGATGCCCGAGCCCGGAGCAGCCAGATAGGGGTCAAGAATGGGTTGCGAGCCGGCCACCGGATAGATCACGGCGCGGCCCGCCAGGTCTCCAATCCTGGTGAAGGCGCCAGCCAGCGGTAGCGCAGCCGGCCACTCCACCAGCACCAAGTCTTCGGGCTTGAGCACCTCTCCGGCCTGCAACGAGCGGGAGGGTGCGACATAGCGCTGCACGGTGGAGTGCGAGTTGTGGCCGTTAAGCTTGCGGCTGAGGAAAAAGGTGACCGCGCCGGAAAGCAGCAGCGCGGCGATAAGAGCAGTAGCCAGACGACGGAAGTTCATGTCCTCATCTCAGCAGAACACTGCACAGGGACGATCCGGCGCCGGCGGCAATGGCCAGCCCGTAAGGCAGACGCAGGGTTCCGGGGTTGCTAAGGTTCAGGTCAGGATGGGGCCGCAGACCGGCGCTGCCGTGGTACACCAGCAAGCGGCCCATGTTGGTGAAGGTATCTTGCAGGCGATGGCGCAGCAGGGCCAGGACCACGGCAAACAGTCCGCCCAGCAAAGCCGTGCCCAGCAGAATTCCGGCGACTGCGCTTAACCCGGCCAGACAGCACACCGCAGTAATCAGCTTAACGTCGCCGGCGCCCATGCCTCCGGCCAGATAGAACAGCAGGAAAATCGCTCCCGCCAGCAGGCCGCCGACGGCGGCGCCGCTGAGCGAGCGCCATCCCCCGAGCCCCAGATGAAGCAGGAGACCGGCCAGGATGCCCCAGCCGGTGAGCCAGTTGGGAATGCGGCGGGTACGAACGTCGTAGACCGCGCCGATGCCGGCACAGACGAATGACGCTAACCCATACACCGTGTCCATGGCGAAACCGTGCACCTATCGCCTCGATCCCCGGGCTGGGGGCCAGCGCCCGCCGCCGTTTGCCATAAAATCCCGGCCTGCCGCTCCGGGCCCCGCTGCGGCGCGCGGCCCCGCCCGCTGGCCTTCCGCAAGTGGCTGCGCTCGGCAACCACTTTCGGCGCTGATTGTTCCCGCCGGGCGTCGCAGCCCAGTGGCCGGTCAACTGCATTCCTGCCGCGCCCTAAGTTGCCCGCCGGGCCTCGGCCAGGCCCGGCACCGCGGCCTGCGGAAATACCTAATGGTTAGGCGACGGCGCTGCTGAGCTTGCTGCCCACCGCGCTGAACGCATTGCTGATGTTGCTGGCCAAAGTGCTCATCGCCGCTACCGCCGCTAAACCAATGATGGCTGCCACCAGAGCGTATTCGATCAAGTCCTGACCGGATTCGTCCCGCAGCAGATTGCTAAGCGTTTGGATTTTCATGTTCAACCTTCCTCCCCTGCGAAGCCTGAGAGACAGACCATTCTGTCTGCAGCTTGTGCAGCTAGTTAGTACTCTCAATCACGCCTATCGGCATTGCAATGGATATTCGATAGAGATCGCGCTTAGTAATACTAGATTGGGCCAGCTGCCAAAGCGGGAATTGATAACTAAATAATAGTTGACTACAGATTATTCCAAGGACCAGGAAAACATTAAGTCTATAGGTTGAAGAGACAGCCTTCAGGCCGTCCTAACTATTGAGTATGAAAGAAAGGCTTTAGCCCGGCAAGGATTGCCCTGGATCTGAGCAGATCGTCGCTAACCGCCCAGCGCGCCGCCGAGCTTGCTGCCGACGGCGCTAAAGGCATTGTTGACCGTGCTCGCCAGGGTGCTCATGGCGGCGACCGCCGCCAGCGCTATGACCGCTGCCACCAAAGCATGCTCGATCAAGTCCTGACCGCTGTCTTCCCGCAGGAAATTGCCTATTGGGAATAGTTTCATCGTCTGCCTTCTTTCTTGCAGGCCAGGGGACGGGTCTTATGCGCGCGGGAGCGCCGATGCTCTGGCCCGCGCCAGTAGGACCGGCACGCTGGGAGTGAGGCAGGCCAATTGCAGCCGTACTACCTATCGGCGAAAACCCGCAGGGCTTTACTTTAGTAAAGAAACTTTCAGCATGGGAGTGGTAGCGGCGGGATTGAGGGCCATCGTCAAGGCCCCGCTGCCGCTAAGCTGCATCTGGTCGGTGACTACGTTGCCCCAAATCAAGGTACCGTTGCTGGTGCCTCCCGGGATCTGAAAGATGGTGGCGTAGCTGCTGGAGTGGAAATAGAGAGTACCGGTATAAGCTAGGCTGCCCGAACCCTGCAATTGCGGCGAAGCGGAGTCGGCATGGTCCATAAACATAAGCAGGCCGCGGATGGCGCCGAGCGAGTCGGTAGTGTCGCCGGCATTGTCCCAGTAGGTGCCCTTGGTGGTGCACTGGGCCAACATGATGTTGGTGTCCAGCAAGCTGGCTAAGCCTAGATAGGCAGGTGGAGTACTGCCATCGCAGGTGAGGTCGGTGACCGGGACCTTGTCGACCCGGGGATAAGCAGGCGCGCCCGAGGCGCCGCTGATTATCGGCGCCGCCGACCCGTGAAAGTAGAACATGACCCCGTCGGTCTGGTGCCAGGTCCAAGCTCCGCCCCCTCCGGCGCCGTTGGGCCCGGCCGTCTTGGTTAGGTAGCTGCAATAGGTGGTGCCGGTGATGACTCCGGTCGAATTGGCGCAAGGCTTCGCCATGCGAATGCTGTCGCTGCCGCCAATGGCCAGGTTGCCATCCATGTAGTACACGCCCGGCAGGAAGGTAATAACGTCATTGCCATTTTCCGAGATGCCGCTGGGATAGTATCCCGGCGCATATTCCTTGCAGCCTCTTAGGGGATAGTTAGGCGGTCCCCAGCCAAAGTAGTTGGTGGGGCTCTGGTCGGGACAACCATCGGTCTCCGCCGCCGCAGGAATGAAGTAACCGTTCGCCGACTTGGTCAGCGGGGTCACGGTTTTCATGCCGGCGGCGGCGGGCACGCCGGCGTAGGGATCGGCGACCGGGCTGGCGGGCCAGTCCCAGTGGCCGGTAGTTCCTCCGTCGAAGCCGGCCGGCAGTCCGGTGTTGCCGTTGCTTCCGTAGCAGCCAGTGGAGGCACCGGGAGCGGTGGTCGGGCCGCCGTAGGTGCCCACGTCGGAGCCGGTAAAATTGGGGCCGCCGAGATGGGTGTCAATCACTCCGCTGGATCCGCACAGCACCGCGGTCGCACTGCTGGAGTTGACCACGATGCTGCGTGGCGGACCGCCGACAATGGCCAGCGACGCGCCGCCGGAATACGACAAGGCCCCTGATACCGAAGGGTTGAGCACCATGATAGGAGCACCCTGCATGATCTGGGTGACCCCGCAGCTGCTGCTGGCCGACACGGTTTGCGTCTGATTGGCGGTGAGCAGCGTACTGAAGTAGGTCTTCACCGGCAGCGAAACCGAGACTTGCATGAAAGGATATTGCGTGGAGGCCGAAGGCGGCGCGGTGGCGCCGGGGACGCTGCTGGGAAAGGTCCAGGAAACGCTAGCTGCGCCGCCACTATACCCACTGAATCCGTTCTTGGCGGCGTACCAGCACATGGTTGGACCGGCCGAGCCGTAGGCGCTGCAATTACCGGCGGTGCCCAGGATGTAACCCATGTTGGGCAAGCTCGCGCCGGCGGCCAGTTGATAGATGTCCATGGCGCCCGCCTGGCAGGCGGCGTCGGCAGCCGTCTGCACCTGCTGGCGCTGGAACCAAATGTTGGTGTAGTCCACCGCGAAGGCCAGAGCGGCCAATAAGAACAAGCTCAGCATAAGGACCACCACAATGCTGGCCTGTCCGGCTTGGCTCGGCCGACGGTCGCGCCGTTTAGTCCGATCGATAAAAGAACAATCCATGAGGTGGCCCCTCAGAAGACAATCCGTCCTTCGGCTTTGATCTGCATCTGCGGCGAGTTGAACCCCGGCAGGGCCAGATACGACACGTACGGATAAGAGATGGTGACCAGCACGCGGCTGGAAGGGGTCGATGTCCCATCGGGCCAGGAGGGCGTTACCGTCATGCCGCTGGTGTCGTGAAAAGAAATGGAGGCATAGCTGTTGACCACGGCAGTAACGTTGTTGCCGCCGCTGTCGGCGCAGCCGCTGCTGGGGCCGCTGCATGAACTGTTGTCGGTCCCATGGACGATGGCATAACGCACCCCCTCGCGCGCCGCATTGCCCAGAACACTGTAGGTATAGATGGCCATGCAGAATTCGAAAATCAGGAAGGCCATCAGAAATAAAGTCCACACTGACAAGCAAAACTCAATCATCATGGAGCCAGACTCGTCCCAGCCTAGGGTGGTTCTGCGCCGACAGTAACGCCGAAGATAGGACACGACCATCATCAATCAACTGCCCTCATTTCTGCCTTCCAATGCACCGTCAAAGGCGGCATGGTAAAGGTGAAGAAATTGACGGGAATAGGAGGGGCCACGGTATACACGACGTCCACCCGCTGGGTCAGCATTCCGTTGTTCGATTCGGGGTCCTGGTCGGGAGTGAAGGTCAGCGCGCCGGAAGGAAACGTACTGCAGTTGGTGATATAGCCATTGGAAGTATGGGTGATTCCAATTTCCTTGGAGCAGACTTCGACAAAAGTTTCGCTGCTCATACTGGCCAGCCCAGACAAATCGCCGCCCGCCAGCCCCGCAGCTCCCGCGGTGTCGGCAAGCGAGCCGGCGCTTCCCGGCGAAGGTAGTTGGGTTTGCGCGGGCGATACAAATCCTTGTCCCGAGTACAACACGGCATTACGGGACGATGAAACCAGGTTGGCAGCCACGATGAAGAAATAGCCAATGTCAATGGCGAAACAAAGCATGAGGACGAGGACCGGCATGACCAAGGCAGTCTCGATCAGGCTCGATCCCTGGTTGTTCTTGGCCGCTCCTTCCAAAGATAGATGACGCATGGATGAACTACGCTCTCTGGAAATGGTATGGCTAGGACGACCCGCGACCAAGGATTATTCCTATGTAGGCAGACAATCTTTTCCCAATATGAGGAGTGCCCAGAATGGGTTTGGCGACCCTGAAATAGTTAGTGCATTCCCCACCAAACTATGGCCAGCTTTGCGCAACGGCGATAGCCTGATTTGTGCTGTCCCAGCCAGTCGCGACTTCGAAGTTCCTATCGCCTGCGGTAGCTTCACCGGCCCGGTCTGAAGCTCGGCCCAGAGCAGGCTGGTGGCAGAAAGTATTTTCCTTTCCGGTATTACTCGCGGTCGTTCTAGGCGGATCGATCTTTGTTTTTGACAGCGGCAGCATTGCCGATCCCGATATCTGGTGGCACCTGCGCAATGCGGAAGTCTTTGTCCAAAGTCATTCCGTGGTGCACCACGATTTCTATTCCTTTACCGCAGCTGGCTCGAGATGGATCAATGAAGCGTGGCTAGGCGAACTCCCCTATTACTTTGGTTGGCGGTGGTTGGGGATTCGAGGCGTTTATCTGGTGATGCTGGCCGCAGTGGAACTCATTCTCTTGGGCGTATTCGGACTGGCATATCTCAGCTCAAAGAATGTGAAGGCCGCATTTGTCGCGTCGTGGCTGGCAGTATGGCTGGCCACGGTTTCCTTCGGACCACGCACTTTGCTAGTAGGCTGGATATGCCTGGTGGCGGAGCTGTTCATTCTTGCTCAGTTCAAGCGAGGCAGAGACTTGACCTGGCTGCTGCCTCCTCTTTTTGTACTTTGGGCCAACCTACATGGATCGTGGCTGATTGGCATGGTGCTGTTCGTAGTATTTGTTGCGAGCGGCTTTGTGGAAGCAAGCTGGGGCAGGATTGAAAGTTCGCGATGGATTCCGGCCCAGCGAACGAAACTAGCCATGGTAGGCGCATTGAGCGTGGCTGGGCTACTTCTGAATCCCTACACCTATCATCTGGTTTTCTATCCCTTCAACTTCGCCTTTCGCCAGCGGCTCAACGTGAACCACGTAGATGAGTGGATGAGCCTCGATTTTCATGGAGTACGGGGAAAGA
>Ga0182013_10000635_pt1 | contig 48157 bp, 41 predicted proteins | sample 612S2MmetaG_FD_120487 | JGI IMG/M metagenome (GOLD analysis project Ga0182013, IMG submission 120487) | Permafrost microbial communities from Stordalen Mire, Sweden - 612S2M metaG | ecosystem: Environmental > Terrestrial > Soil > Wetlands > Permafrost | place: Sweden: Stordalen | collected...
CCGGTCGCCATCGCCGTAGCTCAAGCCCATCACGCGGCCCACGTCGCGCACGACGCTTTTTGCGCCCATCGTGCCGAAGGTGATGATTTGCGCCACGGAATCGCCGCCGTATTTTTTGCGGACATATTCGATGACGTCTGCGCGGCGGTCGTCGGCGAAATCAATGTCAATATCCGGCGGGCTGATGCGTTCGGGATTCAGAAAGCGTTCGAATATAAGTCCGTAACGGATCGGATCCACGTTCGCGATTTCGAGCAGATAGATGACAAGCGAACCGGCAGCACTTCCGCGCGCCACGCAGTTGATGCCGTGCTCGTGGCCGTAGCGAATGAAATCGGCGACGATCAGAAAATAGCTCAAGAAGCCCGTCTTCTCGATGACCTTCATTTCGAGCTGCAACCGGTCAATCAGGACTTTTACGGCTGCCGCCTCGGTGGTGTCCTTGGAATAGCTTGGCAGCCGCGATGGGTCCTCGATTTTTTCGATGATGAATTCATGGCCTTCCGCCCGCGCGTGGATTCCGTAACGCTTGTGCAACCCTTCTGCGAGCTGCTTGCGCAGATAACCTTCACGCGTGAAATGTTCCGGCGGATGAAACACCGGGTAATGCAAACTTTTGCCGTCCACCTGGATTTCCAGATTGCATTTCTCGGCAACTTCCAAAGTGTTCGTCACCGCTTCCGGCGCCTCGGCGAAACGCGCCTTCATTTCCTCCGCCGAGCGCAGGAAAAACTGTTCCGGCGCATAGGCCGCGCTCATGCGCTTGGGGTTGCTCAACAAATCCTGCGTGCCGATGCACACGAGGCAGTCGTGCGCGTGCGAATCGCCCTTGTTGATATAATGAACATCGTTCGTCGCGACGAGCTTCAGGCCGAACTCCTTCGACCACGCAATCAACTGGCGGTTCACCTTTGCCTGATCCGCCATGCCGTGGTTTTGCAGTTCGAGGAAAAAGTTTTCCGCGCCGAGCGTCTGCTTGAAGAAATCCACCGCATCGCGCGCCTTGTCAATCTGGTCCTTGAGAATCAGGTCGGGAATCTCGCTGGCGAGGCAGCCGGACATCGCGATCAAACCCTGGCTGTGCGCCGCCAGGATTTCCTTGTCAATGCGCGGCTTGTAATAATAGCCCTCCAGATGCGCGGAAGTCGTGAGCTTGATGAGGTTTTTGTAGCCGGTCTCGTCCTTCGCGAGCAGGCCGAGATGATGATATTTGTCGCCCTCGACTTTTTTGCGTTCCAGCCGCGAACCGGGTGCCACATAAACCTCGCAGCCGATGATGGGCTTGATGCCCTTGGCGCGCGCGGCCTGGTAAAACTCGATCGCGCCGTGCATCGCGCCGTGGTCAGTGATGGCGAGCGATGAAAATTTCAGCTCGTGCGCCTTGTCCACCAGCCGATCCAAACGGCACGCGCCATCGAGCAATGAATACTCGGTGTGCAGATGCAAATGAACAAAGTCTGCGTGCGACATGGCGGACAATTTACCGTCCGCGACGGCACCTACGCAAGGCAGGGATGTTCACAATTGAAATATCAACCAAAATTCCGAATTCGGCTGGCGGCAATTGGCAGTGGGACAGGCATCTTGCCTGTCGTGTTTCTGCTGGGGTTGAAAATGATCCGCTCAGGTCACGCCACGAACTCCCACTACCCGTTTGCGGGGATCATCCAGCGAGCACAGTAGCCTTTGTTCTCTGAGCGTTGTCAGTTCCGGATCGGTGGCCGGAATGTGCAAGACACCAGGAATTGTCCGATGTTGTCTCGGAAGATGATGAACTGATGGGCGCGGCATTCCTCGTCTGGTGTCAGATCGTCTGTTTCGACGTATTTAGTTTGTGTTTAATTGGTTATACGGATGTTTAGGGGGCAAATCGGGGTGGCCGGACGCGGGCAACGGATGTTCGGACAGAATTGCGCAAAGGTCGGACAGAACTGCGCGAGGGCCGGACAGAATAGTCCAAAGGTCGGACAGACTTGCGCGAAGGTCGGGCAGAATAGCCCAAAGGTCGGACAGACTTGCGTGAAGATCGGACAGAACTGCGCAAAGGTCGGGCAGAATAGTCCGAAGGTCGGACAGAATGGTCCGATGATCGGGCAGAATTGCGCGAAGACCGGGCGGTGCGGACGGATGGCGCAGCCATCCGCTTTGACTACTTATTGATCCGTGACCATGTCGTAGATTTCCAGCACGTCGCCCTTCTCGCCCTTGATGGATGCCGTCAATGGTGTTGGCGAACGCGATCTGCATGTTGTTGTGCATATGCACGCCCACTTCCTTGCCGGACGACTTGCAGTAATGGAGATTGTCACTGAATCCAGCCGGTAATGGACAGAACAAATTTGCCATTTATGCGCGCTTATACTTGGGCCGTGCGGTCACTTGCGGAAGAAATCCTTGATGACTTCCACCACGCGCAGGATTTGCGCGTCGGTCAGTTCGGGGAAAATCGGCAGGCTCAAGACTTCGCGCGCGGCTCTTTCGGCGACGGGGAAATCGCCGGGCTTGTGGCCGAGGCTCGCGTAGGCTTTTTGCAGGTGGAGCGGAATCGGGTAATGCACGGCGTTGCCGACGCCGTTGTCGTCGAGGTATTTTTTCAATTCGTCGCGGCGCGGATGGCGGACGGTGTAAAGATGCCACGCGCTTTCGGCGTAAGCAGCTTCGCGTGGCAGTTGGAGAGGCGTGCCGGCTAGCAATTCGGCGTAGCGCTTCGCGACGCGGCGGCGCGCGTCAGTCCATTTTTGCAGATGCTTCAGTTTCACGCCCAGCACCGCGCCTTGAAAACCTTCCATGCGGTAATTATAGCCGACTTCGTCGTGATGATAGGGGACGGTCGAGCCGTGGACGCGCAAGGATTTCGCGCGCGCGGCAAACGCGGGATTGTTCGTGACGAGCGCGCCGCCTTCGCCGCACGCGCCGAGATTTTTGCCGGGATAAAAACTGAAGCAGGACATATCGCCGAGCGCGCCCACCATTTTGCCTTTGTATTTCGCGCTGACGGATTGCGCTGCGTCCTCGACGAGCGGCAATTTATGTTTGCGGCAAATTTCCGAAATCGTGTCTACGTCAAACGGATGACCGTAGAGATGAACCGGCAAAACGGCCTTGGTTTTTGGCGTGATGGCTTTCTCGATCAATTTCGGGTCGAGGCAGAAAGTGTCGGCGTCAATGTCCACATAAACCGGTTTCGCGCCGCAATAGGAAATCGCCCAGCTTGTGGCGATGAACGTGTAGGGCGTGGTGATGACTTCGTCGCCCGGCCCGGCCCCGGCCAGCAGCATGGCGACGTGCAGGGCGGACGTGCCGCTGTTGAAGCCGAGCGCGTGCTGCGCACCGCAGAATTGCGCGAAGTCTTTTTCAAACTGCGTCACGTCCGGCCCGAGGCAGAACGAGCAGTTGTCGAGCGCGCGGGCGAGCGCGGCATCAATCTCCTTGCGGACGCTTTTGATTTGCGCGGGCAGGTCGAGGTAGGGAATTTTGTCGGCCATGATGCTCAAGAGGATAATTTGTCCGGGCGGGTTTGAACAGCCTCAAACTTTGGGAGCAGTCCGTCGGATTAAAACCCATGGACGCTGGCAAACCTTTCTCTGCCGGTTTAATCATGTTTGCAAAGACTCCATGAGCGATTGGCCGCCAGTGAGGTGCTTCGCGAGGGAAACGTCGAGGGTCGCAAAGGCTCGCGAGGCGTTTGAATGGGAAACACTGGCCTTTGAACCGGCTCCATTGCCCGGCGCGAGGCCTCCGGAGGCCTCGACGAGGAGTAAATTGCCCTTTTGAAGGCCTCGCGAGGCCTCGCAACCGCCTCCATTGCCCATTCAAAGGGCAAAAGAGCCCTCGCCGAGGGCTCCCGACCCCTCCGCGAGGGCTTGGTTTCCCTCGGAAAGCTTCTCGTTTCCCTACGCAACCACCTTTTTTGCAGCAGGTTGCGGTGGTTTTGTGCTCGAACGGCCCGGATACCGCGTGGAAAGGTCGTCGTGGATGTCGCCCGCGCTGGTTTTGCCCCGTTTTGCGGCGTCGGCGGTGCTGTTGTAATAGGCCAGGTCGGCCATCATCATCTCATTGCCCACCACATCGTAGGTGTCCACGGATTTGGAGGCCAGAAGCTGCAGCTGCGGCATGAACTTGCCAAACTGACCACGCAATGCCCGGTCTTTGAGCACTTCGGCGGGATCGACGTAGCCGGGAATGAACTCCGGGTTGCTGGCCATGTAATTGGCGCACTTCTCGTCGAACGCCACCGACTTGTCGCCGAGCATCACGTTGTCATCCCCGACCGGACGGCTGATGAGAAACGGCAGCAATTTTTCGAGGGCGGTGAGGTGGCCGAGGATGTCGGCGACATTCTGGTCGGTGAGGACTGCGGAGACTTGATTATCGTTTGCCATAATTTTACTTCGGTTGAATTGTGGCCGTCCTGTTTCATCGCTTGACCAACCGGGTCAACGTCCCGGACGGATGCAGCCACGCAGAGGATCCAACCACATCAGCCGCCCGCTTTCTATGCAACAGTAGTTGCGCTTTTCGCAGACGTCCGGCCATGCCGCCGCCCGCTGTTGCGCCCGGCGGAACAGTTCGTCCGGCGTCACGCCCAGCGCCCGGCCCAGACGCACCACCAGCGACGCCGACGGCCCGCGCTGGTGCGTTTCGAAATAGCACAGCCCCTGCCGGGAGATGTGAGCCTCCTTGACCAGCTCGCCCGCATTCCAGCCGCGCGCCTCGCGCAGTTCGCGGATGATGCCCGCCAGCGCCAGGATGATCGGTTCCCGGATGCTGCGCTTGATGGGTTTGAAATTCGGCGGGGGCGTTGGATTTTGGCGTTGGATTTTCATAAAGCGTCCCGGAGGAAAAGCGGTGGAGGTCCACCGCACTCCAAAACCTTCGGCGACCCGGACACCACCGGTTCCCGCGCCAGCGTCCTGGACTGCGGCAGCCCCCTGCCGCTTTTGGAAATGGGCGCGGTCAGGTTCATGGCTGGTTGGTTGCACTGCCGGAATCTTTCACCGTCACCGTTGTCAGATGGCCGGACTGGAGCGAGACGTTGAGGAACTCGACCCATTGATACTTGCGCCGCTGCAGCCGGAATTCTTGGATGCGCGCGAAGTCGTTGGAGGACACCAGCAGCGTTGCGCCGGTCTGATTGTTGTCGCCAGCGTGCGACGAGTTTTCCTGAATTGGAATGACTTTGCCGTTGCCATCCACATACGCCATGCGCGACTCCCAATCGGTGTTTTTGGAATAGGTGCAGCCCACCGCCACATCGCCACTTTTTCCGGCTACAGCCTGATAGGTCGCGTTCCAATCACCATCGGCGGAGCCGCTGCCCCCCAAGCCAGAACGCAAGGTGGTGGCGGTTTCCCAAGGGCCGTTGGCGACGCCTACGGAAATATTCATCGTCACGGCGTTGCTCGGACAGACAATGATTTGGCCGAAATAGCCATCCGGCGTCCGCTTGTCCGGAGCCGCCCAGCCGGAGCTTGCGGGTTGCGCGCCCGATTCCTCGTTGATGCGGCAAACCGGAATGGAAATGCCCTCGGCACTTTCGTTGCGGATGTGAAATACGATTTTCTTGACCGCCATGTCAGCCGACCATTGGCCGATCTGGAAGTTTCCGGTCGGGAATGGCTCGGCGGAAGGCTGGCCGTTGGGCAGCCAGCAGACCGGGTTTGTCCACGGCAGATTGCCGACGGCTACCAGTTCCACTTCGGCTTGGTTCAACCGCGCCACGAACGGCGGGCCACTCAAAGTGCGCGACGGGCCGGAGGAGAAATTTTGCGCGGCGGCGGCTGGCACCGCCTGATCCGTTAAATTGCCAATATCAAAAACAATCACGAGATAGTGCGCCGTTTTGTCGTTGCTGACAAAGGGAACCAGAAACGCCTGCGCGATGCCGGGTTGCGGCGCACTTCCGTAGTAGAGGATTTTGGACAGCACGGGATTCGGATTATTGTTGGCCTGATATTGGAATTGGCACTCGATTCTGGTCTGAAGAATCCCGCCTTGGCGTTGAAGCTTTACCGGACCACCGCCAGCCGTTCCGGCGGAGAGAGTGCGGTCGGCAAAGCCATGCGCCCAGCCAATGGCTATGCCGGGAGAGCTATCATTTTGTTGCAGAGAAATGTTGCGTCTTTCATCCACCAGCAAACCGGGTTTTGCTTCCATGCCTGCAAGCAAGGCTCCAAGCGTTTCGGATTTAATCATGGCCATTTGCGAATCGGTCTTGCTGAACACGCCATTGGTCGAAGCCGCCGTCACCTGCGCCTCAACCAGCTCGGGCTTGATGTTCGACTCCACGCCGACCTGCCGCTGCTCGACGGGAATGAGTCTGTCCACCAAAGCCGCATCCGCCACGAATATGCGGTAATGGAAATCGGCGGTCGTTGACCGTGATGCTGAAAATATTTTTGACCGCGCAATTTCCTCGTTGATGCTTCTCAAGAGTTCCGAAGTGCCGGAGAGATGCAGAATCATCTTGTTCATCAGGACGGCGAGCAGGATGAATGTCACCAAAACAACTGCCATCCTTAAAACATTCCGCTGTTTGAAAGAAAACAATTTAACCTGTCCGGCAGTGTAGCCGTGTTCTTTGGCCCAAACCGTCGAATACAGGAAACGCCTTTTAAGCCTAAACCACGGCGGCAAGCTGGCGAAAAAAAGCGCCACGATGACCGAGGCCACAATCCAACAACCAGGCGCTGAAAACGATTTAATCAGCCAAAAGTTGCCAAAAGCTACCGCGACCACCCAGCCGCCCCATAAGAGTCCGTAGAGCGCGGCTTCACTTCGTTCCTCTTTCGTCAGGTGCGCGGAAATCTCATGCACTTCCGGCGATGCCAGCGGTGAAGCCAGCCATGAACTTTTGCCAGCAGGTTTTCCGCTTTCGGCGTGAGCCTCCTCACGTCGGCTGCCGCCGGAATCAGCAGGCGCGACGCCCGTCCCACCCTGATTCACCGCGCGCCAGACGCGGCGGATGATGAGCCAATCCACGTAGAGTAAAACGAATGGAACTAAGCAAAAGAGGAAAAAATCCTCAACTGCAACGTGATAACCGACAGTTATCCCATCTGCGAGACCTGCTGCGTGTGAAATGCGAAAATATGGCAGATCTCCGATAAGAGCGATGACTCGGTAAAATAAAACGAACATCAGTGAATCCAACGCCAACAATGGAAACACTAACGAGTCAAATACCGCCAGCCAGAGGCCATGCAGTTTCCCCGCCGAGCGGCGGATTTGCGAGACGGCCACCCAGCCGAGAACAGTTACACCAATAATTCCAGTCCATCCAATCGGGCCGGTAACGTAGCGATTGAAGTGAACGAATGCGCGCCACCACCAGATTGTCGTTGAACCTTTATTGAACACCGTGGTCGCGGTAGCGACGGTGACGAAGAAGATGGCGAATGCCAGCAGGGCCGTCGCAGCCCACGCTGCCCCCACGATGGCCGTGCGCGAGAAGCGCGGCTCGACTGGTGGAACATTCGTGCCGCTCGCATCCTCGCCGGTTGATTTCAGCCCCGTATGCCGGAGTGAAATGGAGCGCGCAATATAAACGACGAACAGCGCGAGCGCGGGCACCAGCAGAAACGCCCCGATTATCAGGCCGACATCCATCAACGAAGATCCGGCGGCTCCGCGTTGTGGCACCAGAAGAAACTTGGCGAGCAGCGGCAGGATGGCGACCAAGGGCACCGCCAGCCAGAGTAGCGTCCACCAAGTTTTTACCGGCACAATGGTCGGCACCTGCGTGATGGGCACTTCGCGTCCGCTGGCAGATTTCACCGCCTGCTGAATGGCCGTCAACCATTCAGCCGCGTGCAACCGCGTATCACCAGGCGAGCGAAATACGGAGCTTCCGGCCAGAAAAACCAGATGACGCCGCTGGCCCGCCTCGTCGAAAGCCACCGAAGCGTAACGATGCGGCCCAGGGCTAAACCAAAAAGGCATAGCGGCTTCACCCAGTCCGCGAATATCCGTCAATGGTATGGAACGCTGCTTGTAGCCGGAGGAGATGACGAGGCGATCCGCATACAAGGCCACCTCGCCCATGGTCGGATATTTCACATTCGCTCCAGTAGATTCTTGCACAGCCAAACGCGCACGCTCTGATTTCAACATTGCAAGAGACGGGCGGCTCGAATCAGGCGTGGCCGCAATTGTTTCCACGCAGGTTTTCACTTCGCTGACTTGCTGGTAGCGGAGTTCGGGATTTTTTTCCAGCGCGCGCAAGACGATTTCATCCAGCCGCACGTCTATCTGGACTTTCTTGGACGGCGCTTCGATTTTCTTGCCGGGCAGTTCGCCGGTGAGCATCTGGTAAAACACAACACCCAAGGCGTAAATGTCCGCGCGATGATCCACCTCGCCCGGCGCGTGAATTTGCTCGGGCGACATATATTGCGGCGTGCCCATTACCTTGCCGGCGTCGGTGAGCACCGGCGTCTCCTCACCCGGCTGCGCCACCCTCTCCCCATCGGATGGGGAGAGGGACGGGGTGAGGGGCGCGTCTGTGCCCACAATCTTCGCCAGCCCGAAATCCGCCACCTTCACGCGGCCGCGGCGGTCGAGCAGAATGTTTTCCGGCTTGATGTCGCGGTGGACGATGCCCTGGTCGTGCGCGAACTGCAGCGCGTCGCAAATCTGCGGCACGATGGCCAGGGCCTCGCGCGGGGCGACCCGGCTGTTTTGCAGCAACTGCCGCAGGTTCACGCCGTCCACAAATTCCATGAGAAAATAAAAGAGGCGCGGGGCGGCGAGTGCAGGACTTGCGGAGACAGCATTATCCACGCTTCCGAATTCATACAGAGTTACGATGCCGGGATGATTAAGCTTCGCCAGCGCCTTGGCCTCACGGGCGAAGCGCCCGGCAAACGCAGGTTCGTCACCAATGCCGGGCGGAAGGATTTTCAAAGCGACAATGCGGTCGAGCTCTTTTTGCCGGACTTTATAGACCGCGCCCATGCCGCCCTTGCCGATGAGTTCGAGAATTTCCAGTTGCGGAAAAATGCCGGCCAGTTCGGCAATCGTGGGTGGCACGAACGCTTTTTGTTTCGCGTCGATGATGGTGTCCGCCGCCGCGCCCATTTTGAGCAGGCAGGCAGGACAAAGCCCGGCGAGCGCGCCGGAGGGCAGTGGCGTGCCGCATTGCGGACATTTGTTTGCTTCGGGCATTGGCGCATTCAGTTTTACCGTGTCCATGCCCGCTTCAGAAGCAAAACCTGAAGGATGTTACAAATTATTTTGGAACGCCGGACACCGCACTGGCGCAATGATAAATTCCATCCATCCTGCGGAGACGGTGCTCGGCGTTCCCGAAGTGACTCAATGCTATTGACTGACTCCGTTTTGAATTTGTAATTGGAAGAAAGCGGAACCTGGATGGGATTATCTTGTTTACAAACAATCCAGGTAGGGCGCGTCACTCCGTGCGCGCCGCCAATTGCAAATACACGTGTTCGGCGGGCAGAGGACTGCCCGCCCTACCAGTTTAACCCATTTGTTTGTCATCTGGATAATCCTGAACCTGGAGCATTGGTGATTTGCAAACAGATAAATGAAATGCTATTGGTAACGGTTGTCCAATTGCCTGCGATCAGATTGGTGCTCATTTGGAGGGCATAATTTGTGCCGATGATTGCCGATGCCGGCACGGGAAAAAACAACACCGGCTGACTGTTGTATGTGGTGATGCCAACCGCTGGCAGCGGATTCCACGGCACCGCCGGAATGCCGGCAAACATTGAACCCCAGCCTGCGGTGGATGGCAAATAATAGGCGGTCGCGTTGACACCGCCGCCGAACAGTTGCGAAACAATGGAGCCAGGGGCATTACCCAGGAAATAAACTCCTTTCAGATGAATGCAGTCCATGAAGGCATTTCTTCCGATGCTCTGGACACTGCTGCCGATCAGGGCATTCGTCAACGAACCGCAATCAGAAAATGCTTCCGCGCCGATATTGGTGACGCTGTTGGGAATCGTGACGCTGGCCACTCCGGTATCCATGAATGCATTGTTAGTGATGCTGGTAACCAGCAGACCGTTGGTCATGTTGGGGACGGTCACCGCGCCGCCGGAACCTGTGTATTGCATGATGGTAATCGTGCCATTGTTGGTCGCGTAAGTGAATTGCGCTTCCACTGCGGCAGGTCTCATCCAGAGCAGCGTCACCAGCAGTATAGTTTGAAGCAGAGTTGGGTTGGTTTTCATGGGTGCCTGAGTGAAGCGCACTAATCGTGCCAACCATATTTTCGCAGATTCACTGGGGTTTCAAACGAATGAGGTCTCTTACCTGCGTGAATCTCACGCAAAATGCGTGATAATTTCACGGTTTGAAAAATTAAACTAGCGCAGCTTGAACCCGCCGCGGAAGATCACCTCCGCCGCAACGACCACCAAAAAAACAACGCCAATCAGTGCGTTCAACCTGAAAAAGGCAATGTTAACCCAGTTCAAACTGCGGCGGCGCGCGATCCAGTGCTCCATCACGAGGCAGGCAAGTATGACGAGCCAGCCGATGAGATACGCTAGGCGAAACCGGCACAGCAATCCGAAGCCGAGCAGCACGCCGCACATCACCATGTGTGCGAGAAACGCCGCGCCGAGGGCGTTCTTCGGGCCCCACGCCACGACGAGCGAGCGCAGCCCGTGTGATTTGTCGAATTCGTAATCTTGCAGAGCGTAAATGATGTCGAACCCGACGAGCCACAAAATCACCGCGAACGCAAGCGTGGTCATCTGCAAAATTTCCCAAACAGAAACATTCGCACCCTTGACCGCCAGCCACGCGCCGACGGGCGCGAGCGCCAGCGCAATGCCGAGAAAAACGTGCGTGTAATCCGTGAACCTTTTCGTCAGCGAGTAAAAACAAACCATCACCAACGCAATCGGAGAAAGGAAAAAACACAGCGGATTCAGAAAATAGCTGGCCGCAATCAAGCCCGCTGCCGTCAAAGCGCAAAGTGATATTGCGCTGAACAAAGAAATTTGTCCGCTCGGCAAATGGCGGTTGGCAGTGCGCGGATTCAGCGCGTCGAATTTGCGGTCAACGATGCGGTTGAACGCCATCGCGCACGTTCGCGCGCAAACCATCGCGGCAAGAATCAGTCCGAAAGTTTTCCAACCCGGCCAGCCGCGATTGTCGCGTGCCGCCACGAGCATTGCCGCCAGCGCAAAGGGCAAAGCAAAAACTGTGTGAGAAAATCGAACGAAGCCGCCCCACTTTTGAATTGCTGAAATCATTCCTTCTCTTCAGCCCAACGCGGCGCGAGCTTGTTCGGGATGCCGATGTGGTCCAGCACGCGCGCGACAACGGTATCCACAATTTGCACAACGGAATCCGCGCCGGAATAAAAACTCGGATTTGCGGGCAAAATGATCGCGCCGGCCAACAAAAGTAATTCCATGTTCTTGACGTGGATTAAACTCATGGGTGTTTCGCGCGGAACCAAAATCAATTTCCTTTTTTCCTTCAGTGTCACATCCGCCGCCCGCAGCAGCACATCCTCGCTGTAACCGTGCGCGATACGTCCCATCGTGCCCATCGTGCAGGGGATCACTACCATCGCGTCCGGCGGATTCGAGCCGCTGGCAAACGGCGCGTTCATGCTTTTGAGGTTGTGAGTCTGTGCACCCGCCGGCAGTTTCAAGCCGTCCGGCAGCTCCACCGCGATGACTTGCTGCGCGTAATTGCTCAACACGACATGGATTTCATGTTCGCGCGGATTCAAATTGTCGAGCAACCGCTGCGCGTATAGCGCGCCGGTCGCCCCGGTTATGGCCACTAGAATTTTCAAAGTAAATGCAATCGTTCGCTGATAAATTATGGTGTAATCCGCCGCCGCAAACAAGTCGCGTCCGAAACATCTTGAGTCCATTTTCCTGTTCCGCACAATTGGCGCGTGTCAAAATTAACAGGAATCACTTTTTTCGCGCTCGTTTTTCTGGCGGGTTGCTCGACAACTCCGCCTCAATCCCCGCTGGACTGGTCGGAGACCAACGCTGTTGTAAAACCCGTAGTCATCCAGACAAACAAACCGGTTGCGCCATCAGCCCATACAAATTCAACCGTCGCTGTTCACACAAATCCGCCGCCGGTCATTGTTCCAAAGCCCGCGCCTGCTCCGCCGGTCGTGACATGGACTTCGCTCGAGAACTGGGCGACGGAACACAAAACTGGCAAGCCGCACCGGATCACCGATTCGCCGACGACAACTTACGCCATCGCCTCAACCAATGGCGTGATGGTTCTGGGCATCGGCAGCCTCGGTGCGACCTGGAACGGAATTGAAATCAATCTCGGCTTCGCGCCGGAATTCATTGACGGCGAACTTTTCCTGAACGGGCTTGACTTGAAAAAAAATCTGGAGCCGCTCCTGTGCGCTCCGCCACTGACATTCAGCACCAATCGAATCATCGTGATTGATCCCGGCCACGGCGGCAGCAACACCGGCACGCACAGCGTTTTGGACGGCCACTTTGAAAAGGAATTCACCTTGGACTGGGCCAAACGCCTCAAACCGATGCTCGAAACGAACGGCTGGACGGTTTTCCTCACGCGCACGAGCGACGTGTATGTGACAAATGCGGACCGGGTCACGTTTGCCGAAACTCATCATGCCGATTTGTTCATCAGCCTGCATTTCAACGCACCCGGCAACAATGATGAAAAAGCCAACGGTCTCGAGACTTATTGCATCACGCCGACAGGAATGCCCTCAACCTTGACCCGCACTTTCGCCGACCCGTGGTATGAAAATCTGCCGAACAACCATTTTGACGCGCAGAATCTCCAGCTCGCCGTCCGGGTTCAAAGCTCGTTACTGCGCGCGATTGGCATGGAAGACCGCGGCGTCCGGCGCTCACGATTCGACACGGTGCTACGAGGGCAAAACCGTCCCGCGATTTTAATCGAAGGCGGTTACCTGTCAAATCCAGCCGAAGCCAAACTGATCGAAAGTGCGGACTACCACCAAAAACTGGCTGAAGCCCTCGCCGCCGCTCTCAAATGAAACCAAACCGTTACTCCGTTGAATTGTTGCATCGGGTGCCGATTCATGATTCAACGATGCAACAATTCACGATTTAACGCATGAAACATATTCTCGTCACCGGCGGCGCGGGTTTCATCGGCTCGCATCTGGTTGAGCGTTTATTAAACGACGGCAAAAGCGTTGTTATTATTGATGATTTCTCGACCGGTAGACTGGAAAACCTTCGGACGGTAAAGAAAAATCTGCGGCTAAAAATTTACCGCTCAAAAATTTCCGGGTGCAAAGAATTGCCGAAGCTCGCGTCCAATTCGGAATTTATTTTCCATCTTGCGGCGACCGTTGGCGTGGAACTGGTGGTCAAATCCGCACTGCACGTTTTGGAATCCAGTTTTCACGAAATGGAAATTTTATTGAAAGCCGCCGCGAAAAATTCCACACCGCTGTTGCTTACTTCCACCTCGGAGGTTTATGGCAAGAGCGCCAAGCCGGAGTTCAGCGAGGACGACGATCTGCTCATCGGCCCGCCCGGCCAGTCGCGCTGGAGTTACGCCTGCTCGAAGCTCACGGACGAATTTCTCTCGCTCGCCTACGCGCGAGAAAAAAACCTGCCCGTTACTATCGCGCGACTGTTCAACACCGTCGGACCAAAACAAACCGGACGTTACGGAATGGTTTTGCCGCGCTTCATCGCGTCGGCGAAAAAGAACGAGCCGCTGAAAGTTTTCGGCGACGGCAAGCAGACACGCTGTTTCTGCCTCGTGAACGACGTGGTGGAAGCGCTGTCGCGTTTGCAAAATCATGAAAAAGCGCGGGGCGAAATTTTCAACATTGGAGGTACGGAGGAAATTTCCATGTTCGAACTCGCGCAACTCGTGGTGCAAACGCTTGGCTCGCAATCCCGGATTGAACTGATTCCCTACGACCAAGCTTATGCGCCGGGCTTTGACGACATGCGCCGCCGCAAGCCGCTGGTGGAAAAACTGGAACGCTTCGTGAAATTCAAACCGCAGACACCTCTGCGCGAAATCATCCTGTTGACGGCAGATTGATTCCTTCGCGCTTAAGCAGGCCGCGTTTCCAATCCAAGCCGCCCGAGAAGCCGCCGAGTTTGTTGTTCGCGGCGAGCACGCGATGGCACGGAACCAAAATCGGAACCGGATTCGCTCCGCACGCGCCGCCCACGGCGCGAACAGCCTTGGGCCGGCCAATCGCCGTCGCGATTTCGCCGTAACTCTTCGTTTTGCCTAAAGCAATTTTCCGCAACGCGTTCCAGACACTTTTCTGAAATTCCGTCCCCCCCAGATCCAGCGGCGGAAATTCTTTCGGTTCGTGGCCGGCCAAAATTTTCTTCAACACAACTTCGGTTACACGGTGCCATTTGCGGATTTCGGCGGGAATCGGTCCGTCTTTGCTGCGCTTCGGCACGACAAGCGCTTTCTCATTTGGAAAATCCAGTCCTGCAAGACCTTTTTTAGAAAAGCGCGCCAAAAATTTTCCGGCGCGCGTGGAAATTGGCAGTTCGACAAATTGAGCGTTCATTTTAAATTTTTCGCGGTTCAGCGGCCGTGGAGCCAGACCAAAAGCGTGCCGAGCAGCAACAGGAACAGGGCGACGGCAAGTACAATGAATCTTCTGCGAGCAATGCGTTTTTCGTAGCGCATCGGACGCAGGCCGTGGACACCGCCGGCGGCGAGATAATTCACGAGGCGCGGGTTGTTTGTCGTCGGGCCGCGAAAATGATTCCGCAGGCGTTCCCATAGTGCGGGCAGATCGTATTTACGAACACCGAGTTCGTTGTAACGGTCGCGCAGGTCGGCCTCTGGTTGGAATGATTTTGGATTCACTTCCTCAAAAACCGGCTCGTGCAAAATGGGTTTTGGCGCGGGCGGCAGCTCGGATTTTCGCGCGATGGTTTCGCCGTGCGGGATGGCCGTGGAACGCAGCTTGGGCGCGGTTGTGCGCTGAAGCTGCGAGTCGAGCTTTTTGATCTCGGATTCGAGCGAGGCGATCTGGTCGCCGAGCATGCGGGCGCGTTCGGAAATCGAGTCAACCTGCTTCGCCTTCTTTTTAACGAAAGCCATACGACAAATCTCAATGCCGCAAAAGAATCGCGACGAAAATTCCCAGCGCACCGAGTGCGACAATCAACAGCGGCCATGTCATCGCCAGACCGATTTTGCAAAGTTCGCCGAAGCTTAAATTGGCGAATGGTGAAACAACCGGTGTCAGCACGGCTTCGGATTCGGATTTTTTCTGAGCGGATTCGCCGGCGAGAGCGGGCAATTTCAAGCGGGCGGAATTCCATTCCATCCGCGCATTTTCAATCGTCGTCAGTGCGCGTGTGAGTTCGACATGGAAGTTTTCCTTCGTCCAGCTTTCGTCATGGACGTTCTGTATTTTATTCAGCGCATCGCGGAAATCAGCGATGGTCTTGACCATTTGCTCGGCATCGCGGCGGGAATTGAACTCGGCTTCTTCGAGAAGGCCGAGTCCGCGCGTGAGATTGTGGACCATTTCCTGACGGCCGTTTTGAAATTCGAGCTGGCGACGGCGCAATTCCTCGAGCGAGGCGCGTTCGCGTTCCAAATCCTCCTGCGCGCGTTTCAATTCGGCTAGTTTCTGCTGCGCCTCGACGACTTTGCGGTCCACCTCGTCGCGCGTTGGAGCGCGAAGCGGATCGTTGGTTGCCGCGAATGGCGTCGGCGATTTGTGCGCCTGAAAATCCGTGTCAATAAATTCGGTCGAGTCGTATTCAGCCATGTGGCGACTTTAACGCCGTTACAATTTCGTGTAAAGCGGTGTTTGCACTTGTCAGGGTCGCGGGCGAGTCCTAGATTACACGCATCGGCTGGCGATGATTTGAAATGATTGAATTGATTCAGTTTCCGTGGAGTCCTTTCTGCATTGTGCAGAGGCGCATATTGGAATTTTCCGGCGCGCCCTTCAAAACAACGAACATCCCCAATCAGGACCGATCGCTGGTCTGGAAGCTCACGAAGCAGCGTTATTACGGAGTGCCCGTCATTCGCGACGGCAAGCACATGATTTTTGAACTCACCGATGATTCACAGGTCATCGCGAAGTATCTCGACGAGGAATTGGAACTGGATTTGTTTCCCGCAAAATGGCGCGGCGTTCAATCCGTTTTATGGCGGTTCATCGAAAACGACATTAAAGGCGCGACGTTCCGGCTCAATGACATTTATTTCAAGGAAAATGTACCGCCGGCAGAGCAGTTGCAATTTTTACGCTTTAAGGAACGCAAGTTCGGTCGCGGCTGTATTGACCAATGGCGCAGGGATCAAAAAACCTGGCTCAAGAGGTTGGAGGAATTATTGATTCCATTTGAAATTATTCTGACGCATCAAATGTTTTTGTTGGATGACCAGCCGCATTTTGTGGATTTCGACTTGTTTGGAATGCTTGGAAACTTTCTCTACTCCGGCCATTACAAACTGCCGGCACGCCACAAACAAATCCAACAATGGCATCGCCGAATGACGACAATCAAAAAGCAAAAATGAAACCTGCTTGTCACCCAAACGTCGCCGTTCCTCAACCCGATTTTGTTTTGCTCTAATTAATTTATACATACCCAGTGAAAAATTACATCCTCGACACCAACGTCCTCCTTCACGATCCCAACTCACTTCTCAACTTCGATGACAATCACGTCGTTATTCCCATTGAAGTCATAGAGGAGATAGACCGTTTCAAACGCGAGTCGTCCGAACTCGGCCAGAACGCGCGTCAGGTGTCGCGAATGCTCGACGGCTTCCGTGGCGAAGGCAGCTTGAGCGAGGGCGTGGAATTGCCCAACGGCGGCAAGCTGAAGGTGGCTTTCCAAAAAAACGGCAATGGCAATGGGGACAGTCACATTGTGAATGGCAACAGCGTGGACAATCGCATTCTGTTGCTCGCTGCCGGAATTCAAAAAGCGCAGCCGAAAAATCCCACGATTCTTGTTTCAAAGGACATCAATCTCCGTATCAAGGCCGATGCGCTTGGTTTGCAGGCCGAGGATTACGAGAACGACCGTGTTCACATCCAGGACCTTTACACCGGCATGATTGAACTGTCCGTTGGCCCGGAAAAAATGGCGGCGTTCCGCGCCAACGGGGAACTTGAGGTAAACGGCGGCAAAAAATATTTCCCGAACGAATTCTGCACGCTCATTGACGAAACAAACCCCAAAAAGGCCGCGCTCACAAAAGTTGACGCGACGGGAACAAAACTCGTTCCCATCATTGACTGCCGCGAAGGCGTCTGGGGCATCAAGCCGCGCAACCGCGAGCAGCATTACGCCTTCGATGCGCTGCTCGACGACCGTGTGAAGCTCGTCACGCTCATGGGCAAAGCCGGCACGGGAAAAACCCTGATGGCGATGGCCGCTGGCTTGAAGCGCACCGTGCTTGACCGCGAATTCCGCCGGCTCGTCGTCGCGCGCCCGACAATTTCCATGGGCAAGGAACTCGGATTCCTCCCCGGCTCGCTCGAGGAAAAACTCGCGCCTTGGATGCAGCCGATCCACGACGCGCTAGAAATGTTAAGCGACCTGAACATGGGCCACGACCATCGCCGCAGCGGCGACCTCATGCGCAGCGGCGCGATCGTTGTCGAGGCGTTGAGCTACATTCGCGGGCGCAGCATCGCGAACCAGTTCATGGTTATTGATGAGGCGCAAAACCTGACGCCACTGGAAGCCAAAACCATCATCACACGCTGCGGCAGCGGCACGAAAATCATCTTTACCGGCGATCCATATCAGATTGACAATCCGTATGTGGACTCGTCTTCGAACGGATTCAATTACATCGTGAGTCGGTTCCGCGACCAGGCCATCGCCGCCCACATAGAACTGCAAAAGGGCGAGAGATCCGAACTGGCCGAGCTGGCCGCAAATATTTTGTAGCGGAAATTGTCCGCAAATTTAGAACGCAATCGCAAAAGTGACTTTCCCATGGCCTTTGCCGGGACGATTTATTTTTTATTTTGACGATTGACAAACCACCGTTCCGGTCGGATTTTTATTTAGCTGGGGAAAAACCAGCGTATTTATGATCTCAAATGAACGACCATCACCATTCGGTCGGCGACCTTATCAGGGTCAAGCAGGCCATGGTTACAGCCAGCCCAAACCGCAGATTCAGGAAGACACTCTCAAATCTGGAGAAGTGCAAATCGAGCGCAAGAACTTTGTCTTCACGCTCAAGGAAAATCCGCGCGGGCGTTTTTTGCGGATCACCGAGGACGTCGGCGGGCGGCGTGACACCATCATTATTCCATCCACCGGCTTGGAAGAGTTCAAAAAGCTCGTGGATGAAATGGTAAAGGCGTCTAACGAAATCCAGCCGAAAACTTAAATCTTTGCATCATTAATTGGCTAAATCACTACAAGGCTGTGTTCGTTGCAAAGATTTAACGTTTTAATGATTTTTTCTTCGCCTTTGTTTTAGTTTTCAATTTCAACCGTGCCGCGTCACCCCAAAGACCTTCCAGATCGTAACGCTCACGTGCATCCGAACGCATGACGTGGACAATCACGTCAAAAAAGTCCAGCACCACCCACGCGCCCTGCATTGAGCCATCCTTGCGCATCGGGCGCAAATCATAGTCGTCGCGCAGTCCTTCGGTGATTTCCTCCACGATGGCGCGCAGGTGCGGCTCGCTCGTGCCGGACGCGATGACAAAATAATCCGTCACCGACGATAAATCGCGCACGTCGAGAATGACGATGTTTTCCGCCTTTTTGTTGTCCGCATAGTCGCGGCAAAGCTGGGCCAGTTTTTTTGAGTCCATCTGCGGGGATATTGCGGCGGATGAGATCAAAGATAAAGGCGATTGTTTCGGATGGCCTCGGCCACGACGGATGGGACGAGCGGTTCAATCGGAAGACCTGCCTTAAGCCGTGCTCGAATTACCAGCGACGAAACCGCCAACGGAAAACCCCTCAACGCACGCCCGCGAAAGGGCGCGGGAAAATCCGACGGCGCTTCGCCGGGACGCGGAATCACCACGAACTCGGCCAGCTTCGCCAGTTCGTCCGGTTCCCGCCACTCATTGAGCTTCGCCACATGATCGGTGCCAATGAGCCAGAAAAAATTTGCGCCCGGAAATTTTCTCGCGTAATCGCGGAGCGTGTCAACGGTGTAGGAAATGCCACCGCGCTGGATTTCCTGCGCGTCAATTTCGCAATTCGTTTTCCCCGCAAGCGCAAGCCTGAGCAACCGAAGGCGCTCAAACGCAGGTGCGGGTTTGCTGTCCGGCTTGAACGGCGATTGCGCCGCCGGGATGAAAAACAGTTTGTCCAAGCCGAGTTCTTCGACCGCCGCCTGCGCGACGAGCAGATGGCCGAGGTGAACCGGATCAAACGAACCGCCAAACAAGCCGATTTTCATTTCTCAACAGTTTTTTCAGATTGGCTCGATGTAGTCGAGGTCTTTTCCGTGCGTTTCATCAAGACCAAGCAATGCCCAAAGTGCGACTAAAATGCAAAGCACACCGATCAACGCCGCAGTGGGGACGATGCCGATCTGCGATTTGAAATGGTTGAACATCATCGTGAGCGGCACGACAGCGCCGCGTACAAAGTTCGGCACGGTTGTGGCGACGGTGGCGCGGATATTCGTGCCAAATTGTTCGGCAGCGATGGTCACGAAGACTGCCCAATAGCCGACGCCAAAACCGAGAAAAAGGATAACGAGATAAAATGTGGCCTCGGAAAACCCGGCGCAGAAAAAATACGCAGCCATCGCCGCCAGCGTGAAAACGATGAAGGCGAAGACGATTTTTTTACGCGAACGTAATTGCTGGCTGAAGAATCCGCTGGCGAATCCGCCGAACGTGATGCCGAGATAGGCAAAGGCGACAGCGTGGGCGGCATCAATTGCGCCCCGTATTTGCAGAGATTTTGAGATTTCCGGCGACAAATTGACGAGTATCCCGATGACGAACCACAGCGGCACACCGATGAGGATGCAGCGGAGATATTTCGCAAAGCGCTTCCAACTTGTAAACAGCGACAGAAAATCCCCGCGTGCGGCCTGCGTTGGATTGCTTCGCAGTTGTTTGAACATTCCCGATTCGGCGACGCTCATCCGCAAAATCAAAAGCACCAGCCCAAGTCCGCCGCCGATGAAATACGCCGTGCGCCAGTGAACCAGGCCGGCCACCAGTCCGCCGACTACCGCGCCGAAAACGCCGATGGTGGATACAATCATCGTGCCGTAACCGCGCGATTCATTCGAGAGAACTTCGGAAACAAGCGTGATGCCGCCGCCGAGTTCGCCTGCGAGACCGAAGCCGGCGATGAACCGCCAAACGGCGTAAGCCTCCAAGGAATGGACGAAACCATTGGCTATGTTGGCGACGGAATAAAGCAGGATGGAACCGAAGAGCAAAAAGACACGGCCAAAACGGTCACCAAGAATTCCAAAGACGATTCCGCCCGCCAACATCCCGACCATCTGGCAATTAAAAAGAAAAATGCCGTGTTCCAAGATCTGATTGCCGGAAAAGCCGAGGTCTTTCAGGCTCGCGCTGCGCACGATGACGAACAAAATCAGATCATAGACATCCACGAAATAGCCGAGCGCGCCGACGATGACAGCGGGCTTGAGGATTTCGCGCAGTGCTGAGTCGCTGGATTTCATGGATTGCTTTTCTGCCCGCAATCGTAAATCGTAAACCGCGAATCGTAAATGAATTTGACCCGACATTGCCAAAATTGCGGCGAGCCATGGACAATTTCCGGCCAGCCGGGTCGCGGCGAGGTCTGTATGAAATGCCGCGCGGACTTGCGCATCTGCTTAAACTGCACTCATTACGATTCGCGCGTGGCGCAGCAATGTCGTGAGCGCCGGGCTGAACCTGTGTTGGAAAAGGCCCTGGGAAACTTTTGCGAATATTTTGATTTCGCCCGCCGCAACTGGATTCCAAAATCGGAAACGAACAAACGCGAGGCTGTGGCACGCGACCAGTTAAAGAAATTGCTTGGCGACTAAATTGTAAGCGAAGCACCCCGATTTTGATGCAAAAGAATGTTTGCGGCGGCTCGGTTGATTTTGGAGCATGAGTGTAGAGATGGACGTTACGATTGTCATTCCCGTTTTCAACCAGCTGCATTTCACGCGACAATGCCTGGAAAGCCTCAACGCAACGGGCTGCGACGATTCGATGATCATCGTCGTCAATAATTCTTCGACGGACGGGACGGCGGAATTTCTAGCGGCGCGGCCAAAATTGCGCGTGATTCACAATTCCGAAAATCGTGCGTGTGCCGCCGCTTGGAACCAGGGTTTTGAAGCCTGTAAAACAAAATGGATAATGTTTCTGAACAACGACACGGTGTTATCGCGCGGCTGGCTGGAGAGCCTGGTCGCTTTTGCGGAAAACCAGGGCATTGACATTGCTAGTCCGGCGATGGGGGAGGGCGATCTGGATTATGATATTGCAATCTATGCCCGTGATTTCGTGTCGCAGATGAAGCAGGTGCAGCGGCGCGCGACAGCATCCGGAGTATGCTTTTTGGTGGCAAGGCGCGTTTTCGAGACGATTGGAAACTTTGACGAGAATTTTAACAAGGGCGGGAACGAAGACTTGGATTTTCTTTGGCGCGCCCAAAAGGCAGGTTTCAAAATGGCCGTCAGCGGCTGCGCTTACATCCACCATTTTGGCAGCGTGACGCAAAAATCCCTAAAAGCGCAGCGCGGTTCGACGCGGGCAGAAACGGTCGGATATTTCCGAAAAAAATGGAAAATCAACTGGGCGCAACGGCGTTGGATGCACATACGCCGCAAAGCCGCCGGCAACTGGCGGAAGATTTCTGAACACCTGCGCTACGGACACACGCTTGTGGAGAGGCGCGTGGAAGGAAAAGTTTATTATTGTTACCATTAATCTTTGTTCATGAAAGTCAGCGGCTTCACCTTCATCCGCAACGGCACGACGATGGGTTATCCATTTGTTCCCGCCATCCGGTCCATCCTGCCACTGTGCGACGAGATGATTGTCAACATTCCGCGCTCCACCGACGATACGCTGGCCAAGGTCAAGGAAATCGGCGATCCAAAAATCCTCATCATCGAGAGCGAATGGGATGAATCCCTTCGCATAAATGGCCTTGCACTTTCGCATCACACAAATCTTGCCTTGGAACAATGCACCGGCGACTGGTGTGTATATGTCCAAGGTGATGAAGTCCTGCACGAAAACACTTTGCCATCCATGCGCATCGCCATGTCGCGTGAACTCGACAATCCGCAGGTTCAGGGATTGTTGGTGGATTACACCCATTTCTACGGCAGTTACCAAACATGGGCCTACTCATTCGGCTGGTATCGTCGCGAAGTCCGCGTTGTGCGCCGTGATCCAAACATCCGGTCGCGCGGAGATGCCCAGGGGTTTCGCACCGTCACCAACGAAAAATTGCGCGTAAAAATTTCCGGCGGCCAATACCATCATTACGGTCACGCCCTGCCGCCACAACTGGCGCGCGTCAAGCTCCGCAACCTTTCCAAACTGTGGCATGACGATAATTCCGTCGAAAAAATCTGCGACCGGCCTGAGGTGTTTTACGAAGACGACCAAAAGGTGAAGCCCTTCACCGGCACGCATCCACAGGTCATGCAGGAATTGGTTTCCGCCGCAGGCTGGACATACCGGTCGCGCAACCCGTTTATTCGCTTTCGGAAGAAAGTTTTCTGGAACGACCTCGCTTACCACCTCAAGAATCTTACCGGCATCGAGATCGGAGTCCATAAAAACTATCGTCTGCTTCGCTGATGGCGCATTCCGCAATCAGCGGGGCAATCCTGCATTTGCCGGACAACCGCGCAAATGCCAGCCAAATAGCGCCGAACAAATGTGCCATCGGTTGCGCCATCGCGCGCTCCGTCCAAGCGTGACAGCTATCAATATATTTGCGACGAGCCAGTCGAAAAACAACCGCGCCATCAGGCCGGCAAACAAAATCAGCCGAGTTGAGACGCTGTGATTTTTTTTGAAATAGGCGTAACGTGAACGCCAATATTCAATCCGCGCCGCCGCCGAAACCTTTTTCGCCGTTGCACCCTGGTCATGCCGGACGCGGACTTCCGGCAAATGAACGACACGGAAATTTTCCTGACGCAAACGCAGGCAAAAGTCCGTTTCCTCGAAAAAGAAAAAATAGCGTTCGTCCAGACCGCCCAGCTCGTCCCAGATCTTTTTTCTGACGAAAACAAACGCGCCCACAATCGTCTCCACATCCAGCGGCCCGCGCAGTTCGCGTTCCTTGCCAGGAAATTTTTCCGGCCAAAGCCGGCGCAGCAGCGACTTGCTCAGCAGCTCGGTCGCCAGCGTCGGAAAATTGGCGATGGAATTTTGCCGCGAGCCGTCTGCGTTGAGCAGTTGCCCGCCCGCGACGGCGCAATCGGGGTTTGCGCGCATCCACGCGGCGGTTTTTTCCAGGGCGTCGGGCGCGGGACGCGCGTCGGAGTTGAGCAACAGCAAAAATTCGCCGGACGCGTGTTTCGCGGCCAGATTGCACGCTCGGGCAAAACCAAGGTTTCTTTCCGGGCGGATCAGTTTCAAATTCGGGAATTCGCGCGGCAAAACCGACTGCGTTTCGTCGGTCGAGCCGTTGTCCACGACCAAAATTTCCTTCGCCAGCAAATCGTTGGAATCCAAAACCGACTGGATGGCGGCGCGGGTCAGCGCGCAGGTGTTGCGGGTGAGGATGATGACGGAAACATCCATGTTAGTTCGGCTTGGGTTTATTATCCTGCGCATCGCGCACTTTTGCATAGCGCGTCGCAGTATAAAACGCCGTCATCCAGGCTATATAGGCACCTTGCCAGCCGTCGAGAAATCCGAGCCGTAAAAAATAACTGCGCGCGAAACGCCACGCCGGTCGCGCCGCCATGTCAAACCATCCAGCCTTGCGCCCACTCGCACGCGAGTCCTGCAAAAACGCCTCGCTGTAGCTGGAAATTTTCGCGATCTGACGGTCAATTGTCTCCGCAGTGTCATGCAACAAATCCGCATGCAATCGTCCAGTGGTTCCGTCAACCTCCAGCCTTTCATGCACATTCTCGCCCGACCAGTGGGCCTGGCCACGTCGCCAAAGCCGTGTTTGCCGGTCGGGATACCAGTCGCCGTGCCGGATCCAGCGCCCGCAAAATAGCGTGCGGCGCGGAAAGCTGAACGCGGCAAATGACTGTAGTTTTTCCGGTGCGGCGAATAGTTTCAGGATTTCCTCGCGCAACTCAATTGAAACCGCCTCGTCAGCATCCAGACTCAATATCCATTCCTGCGCGGCATTTTCGCAGGCGGAATTTTTTTGCGCGACATAGCCTTTCCACGTTTCGCGAAAAACTTTTGCGCCGAAAGATTCCGCGATTTTGTCCGTGTCGTCTGCCACATCATCATTGATCACAACAATGATTTCGCCCGACCATCTGGAAACGCTCTCAAGCGCACTGCGGATGCGCGCGGCCTCGTTGCCGGCAATGATGCAGACGGAAATGGGAAGCGGTTTTGTTGCCGTCACGATACCGGATTGAAGCCGAAATCACGTTGTTGCGCAAAAATAAAATTCGGTCCTGACAAACTTCTCGCAATGCCCGCCATCCCCAAGCATACTTGTGTAAATTATGCTCGTGTTTCTTGGCAGGCTTTGGCAACTGGTGAAGCCGTATCGCGTGCGCCTAGTTCTGGGCGTATTGGCGGGAATTGCCAGCGGCCTGGTTTCGCCTCTGTTGATCGGGACGATCATGTTCGTCTTTGGCACTGTTTTCCCAACGGCAAATACTTCGAGTACTTACAACATGACCAACAACGCGGTGGCGTGGCCGGCAATCACGCTGGCCGGTGGTAGTTCGACAAATTTCACCGTTTCTGTGCGCGGAGCCACAAATAATTTTTCTGGCGGTTTAAAAGTTAAAACTTCGGCGACGCCAGCAGCGGGCGTCTTTGTTTTTTTATCCGGGGCGATCAATTCCAACGCAAAAAATAATTCCATCTACACAATCGTCGTGACTAACAGCGGGCCTTTGGCCGTCTCGAACGTGATGGTGAGCGCAAATTTTCCGACTAATTTTAATTTCAATACTGCTTCGCCGACGCGAATACCAGTTCTAGGAAAATTCTCAATCATGCAGCGTTGGTTCAACTCAGCGCGCGCCGCGCTCGCCGCGAACGATTTGCGCTCGCATCCATGGGCGCTGGGGGCGCTCATTGCGGCGATTCCATTCATCATGCTGCTGCGTGGCATTTTTGGTTATCTGGATGTCTATTGTCTGCAATGGGTCACGACCCGAGCCGTAACGGATTTGCGTACACGGCTGTTTTCACATCTGCTGGATTTATCGGCGGGTTTTTACACAGAAAATTCCAGTGGCCAGCTCATGTCGAACGTGATGAACGACACGGGCGCGCTTCAGGGCATTTTGGCCAGCGCAACCCGCGTCATCGTCAGCGATCCGGTCACATTGGTCAGCGTGCTGGGCATGATGCTCTGGAAGCAGCCCATGTTGACAATCATCGTCATGTCGGTCCTGCCGCTGGCCGTGATTCCCATTGTCATTTATGGCCGGAAAGTCCGCCAGTCCAGCCGGGCGACACAGTTGCAATCCGGCGACCTGACCCAGATCATGATTGAATCTTTTACCGGCCACCGCGTCATCAAGGCCTACGGACTCGAAAGCGTCGTGGCCGGACAATTCCACAGCACCGCCCGCAAATCCATCGGCGATTATATGCGTATGGTTCGCGCGGCGGAAATACCCGGGCCGCTCATCGAATTTTTCGGCTCGTGCGGTGTGGCGCTCGTTTTGGTCTATCTGATTCTGCAGGCAAAATCGCATCCCGGCACACAGCCCAGTTCCACCGATTTCATCCAGTTGATCGGCAGCGTTTTCATCATTTATGCGCCGATGAAAAATCTGACGCGGCTGCAAAACCAGGTAATCCAGGCGCGCGCCTCCAGTGAACGCGTCTTCGCACTGCTCGCCACGAAAAACGCCGTGCCGGAACCCGCCAGCCCGCGTCCGCTGAAGTCCGGCGAGGAAATTTATTTTGACAATGTCAGTTTTGCTTACGGGAAAAAAACAGTTCTTAACGACATCAATCTTCATATCAAACCCGGCCAGCTTGTCGCGCTCGTCGGCGCGAGCGGCGCAGGCAAGACCACGCTCTCGAATTTGTTGCTCCGTTTCTACGACCCGCAATACGGTGCCGTCCGAATCGGCGGCGTGGACATCCGCGAAGCGTCTACTAGTGATTTGCGAAAACAGATCGCCGTCGTCGCTCAGGAAACCATTCTGTTCAACGAAACCATCCGCCGGAATATTGAGCTGGGCCGGCCCGGAGCGACGGACGAAGAAATCATCGCCGCCGCCAAACACGCGCACGCGCACCAGTTCATCATGGAAAAACCCGGCGGCTATAACACCGTCATCGGCGAAAAAGGCGTCCTGCTTTCCGGCGGCCAGCGCCAGCGCATCGCCATCGCCCGCGCTGTTCTGAAAAACGCGCCCATCCTCATTCTCGACGAGGCCACCAACGCTCTTGACACGGAATCCGAGCGCGCAGTGCAATCCGCGCTGGACCAGTTGATGAAAGGCCGCACGACGCTGTGCATCGCACACCGCTTTTCGACCATTCTGCACGCGGATTTGATTGTCGTCATGGAACAGGGCCGCATCATTGAAACGGGCAGGCACGACGACCTCATGAATCACGGCGGCGTTTATCAAAAACTTTACGAGATGCAGTTCAAATCGTGACGCCGCATTTGCCCGATGAAACACGGCATATGACAGCCCCGAAAGTCAGCGTCCTTATTCCGACATATAATTATGCGCGTTATCTGCCGGAGGCGATTGAATCCGTGCTCGAACAGGATTTTCAGGATTTTGAACTGCTGATCGGTGACGACTGTTCCACGGACAACTCCGCTGAGGTGATAGCCCGCTACGCCGCCAAGGACGAGCGCATCCGTTTTAAGATTCATTCAGCGAACCTTGGCATGGTGCAGAACTGGAACTGGTGCCTGTCGCAGACTCGCGGAGAATTCATAAAATTTATTTTTGGCGACGACAAGCTGTTCTCGCCGACGGCCATCGGCAAAATGGTGGCATTGATGGAAAGCAATCCTGCCATTTCGCTCGTGTCGACTGCCTCCAGCGTAATTGATGCGCGGTCAGCGGCGATAGAAACTCGGAACAATTTTCAACCCGGAATCCGCGATGGGAAAAAAGTCGTTGTGCAGTGTCTTGAACGTCCTGCAAACCTGGTGGGCGAACCTACGCTCGTGATGTTCAGAAAACAGCAGGCCGCGCGCGGATTTGATGCGCGCTACCGGCAGCTTGCGGACTTGGAAATGTGGTTTCATCTTTTGGAGAATGGAAAATTCGGCCATCTTGGCGAGCCGCTTTGCGCCTTCCGCAGGCACGAGTCGCAGCAGACAAACGCGAACCGCAAAAGCGGCAAAACGGAAGATGAAAGCCTCTGGCTTCTGGAAGAATATTTTGCCAGACCCTGGCTTCAAAAAATGGCGACACGGCGGATGCTGTTTGCACAAATCTATTCACTCCGAAAACTGCCCGCCGCGAGCAAAAGCCCTGCGTTGAAAGAAATGAAGCTGGCATTGGGTTCGGACGGGTTTGCGTTTTTTTTAATCCGGCACAAAATCACAAGGCCGTTTTACAAATTGCAGAGGTCAATAAAAAAATGCTTGTCACACTTTCAATACAGTTGAAGAATAGGCATTGCTAACGCCGAAAACAAAATCTTGCACTCCGCCAAGGTTCTGACTTAAAATGGCAAGAGATTGGAATAATAAACAGTGGTAAATATCTAGACCCAAAATCCCGTTGCCAAAAGAGCCTTGGAGCGGTGGCGTGAAGAAAGGCATTTCAATGATTCATATTGTCGTCCCGCATTTTCAATCATTTAGCTGGCTGGCTCTTAATCTAGAAAACCTGTGTTCGCTTGCCGACAATGCCGATAATTTCCAAATCAGCATCATCGAAATGAGCGGGGATGACAGCATTTTCATTCATCCACGCTTTGAAACAAACGCAATATGTCGTTATCACCATACATTCAATAATGTCTGAAATCGGGGGCGATCCCCTTCCCGGCGCTCTCTCCGCTATGGCGTGTCCCTCATGCCTAACGCCGAGATCACACTGTTAATTGATCCCGATGCCGTGGTTTTAATGAAAGGATGGGACACCAAACTCTTGAAAATCTTTCAAGATTCAAAAACGGTATGTGCAGGCATTAACCCTCGTTCAGACTTCCCCATTTTTTCTGGAGTTCCTGAATGGAATTGGATGGCTTTTCGCACCGCTTGGTGGCGCGAGCACATAAGCACATTCAATCACCAGCGCATCGACATTGGACATTTATTCACCGATACCGTAGCCAAATGCTGGCACTACGGGTGGAAAATCCACACATGGCCGCTGCTTTCGCGACCTTTTCCAGGACGTGGCGCCGCAGTCTGTGGAATCAGCGGAGAGCCATTCGTCTTTCATGCGTTCTATAGCAGCCGCAAACGGTTGGATAAAGCGTGCCTGCCCGAAAAGCAATTCTGGTTAACAGGAGGAGGAAGTGATTGCGCAAGAGAAATGCGCACACGGCCGATGGTGAATGAACCGATAAGGCTCGTGAGCAAACGCGATTGCTCGCGCGTGGCCGGCAATTTCGGTGAAAGACTTCAAAACGCGCTTGACTCCGGCGCGCGTTTTGTCCCGCAGGAACCCTTCTGGACTCGTTCTCATCGTCGCAAAACCCGATAAGAACGGCTCACTGTTCTTTTGAGGTGCAACCAAAAAAACCGACGAAAATCTTGCAGAAGGCCGGGATTAAGATTTAATCATCTTCATGCGTTCCGAATGCCAAAAATACAATGAAAAAACTTTCTGATCATGCCTTTAATGTCTTCTCGCAATTTGGAGAAGACGGAATTATAGAAAAAATCTTCGACATTATTGGCGTTTCCTCAAAAATCTGCATTGAATTCGGCGCGTGGGACGGCTTCCATCTTTCCAACACGGCGAATCTTTGGGCAAAAAAGGGATGGAAGGGAATTCTCATGGAACTGGACGCCGAACGATTCAAGCAACTCGTTGAGAACACAAATAACCACAAATGCCATTGCATCCAGGCAAAAGTTGAGGCGTCAGGGCAAAATACATTGGATGAAATCCTAAAACGAGCAGGTGTCACCGAACAGATTGACCTGCTTTCCATCGACATTGACGGCGACGACTACCACATTTTCGAAAGCCTGTCAGAGACAAGTCCAAGACTTGTTATTTGCGAATACAATCCCACCATCCCGCCGGAAATTGAGTTGGTGGCTGAACCTGGAAATTATTTTGGCTGCTCCGCATTGTCGCTGGTCAAGCTTGCGGAAAAGAAAGGTTACAAGCTCATCGCTGTGACAGATACCAATTGTTTTTTTGTTCGTGAGACGGAATTTTCTCATTTTGCAGATTACGAAACCTCATTTCCAGCCATAGCCGTAACCAGACATTTGACTTATTTTGTCACCGGCTTCGCCGGCGATTATCTGTTTTCACAAAAACCAATCTTCGGTTGCGAACATCCGACATCGCAAAAATTTACATTGATAGAAAAAAATCTGTTCTTCATGCCGGACAAGCCCGGTTTGGAAACAGTCGAGCCGCGCAAACAATCCTTTCACCAAACCTCTCAACCAGGAAAAAATCAGGCGCAGAATGCCGATATGTCCGCGATCAAAAAACTTGTCCGTCATCCAGGAAAGACGGTGACAGGCTTGCTTCAAAAAGCAAAAAAAATCATCCGCCATCCTCGCAAAGCTGCCTTTGGCATATTTCCAAATGTAAAGATATTCGCCAAGCAGACTCAAGCGGGCGGGCCTCTTCGCTTGCGGCGCATCAAGAACGCCAGTGGCGGACTGGATGCTGAATTTTTACGGGAAATCGCCGCCATGTTCGATGTCAAAGCGTTCGTGGAAACCGGCACTTATCTTGGCGAAACGACCGCCGCTGCCGCCAAGATTTTTGACCAGGTTCACACTATCGAACTGTCGCCTGAATTGGCCCGGCAGGCAACGGCTCGGCTCGCGCCATTTCCCAACGTTCAAGTTATCGAAGGTGACTCCAGCAAGGCATTGGCGAGCATCCTGCCCAAACTGCGAGGCCGGACTTTGTTCTGGCTGGACGGCCACTACAGCGAAGGCAACACCGCACGGGGCGAAGGTGGAAATACGCCCATCATCGAAGAACTGCGCACGATTCAAGCTGCTGGAATTAAAGATGCCATCATCTTGGTTGACGACCTGCATCTTTTTCAAAAAGTGACCTACCAAGGTTCAGATGCCCCATCCATATACGGCTACCCGGACATTCACCAATTGCGCCAGACCATATTGGGATTGGGCGAAAATTATCAATTTTTTGTCTTGGGTGCTTGTGCGCTTGCGTTTCCGGGTTCGCTCAACGCATCAGCCGCGCCGATGCTTCAAGCACTCACAGTAAGCCGGCTGTCCGGCGGTGATAAGCAAGCACTTCAAGAGGTCATTGAGGTGGAAGCGGCCATAATTCGCGCGGGCGCAGAAGATCGGGAATTTTTGCGTGATCTGCACCGTCAGTTTGTCAATTCAGAAAAATACGGACTGGGGCTGCACTATCGCTACTGGGTTGCTCTTGGAAACATTGGCGACAAAAAATTTGCAGAGGCGGCGGCGGATTTGGATGCGCTGGTGAAGTCGGGCTTTCAACACAGCCGATTGAAGTTCCATTTGGAAAATTCACTGAAAGCTTCTGGTCAGGCCAGCCGTGTGCATCCGCCTCTCCAACTTCAGCCGGGGCAGGATGTGCTCGGACAACTTCAGACTGCCGGACTCTGGCAACCGAGCCAGCCGCTGCGCCTTCATCTTGGATGTGGCGAGCAACATTTCGACGGCTACTTGAATCTGGATTATCCCCCGTCCAGCCACAACGTGATGCAGGTGCAGGCGGACGCCTGGGCCAACATCCTCACTTTGGATTTTCCAGATCAGAGCGTGGATGAAGTCCGATTGCACCATGTCTTCGAACATTTCAACCGCGTTACCGCTCTGGCCATGCTCATCAAGTGGCATCGCTGGCTGAAAGTGGGCGGGCAATTGTGCATTGAAACGCCTGATTTGATGGGCAGCGCCAAGACGCTCCTTTCCGATAAATCCTTCAAAACTAAAATGGGCGTTGCGCGCCACCTTGCTGGCGATCAGGCGGCGACTTGGGCTTATCACTTGGAGCATTGGTTTCCCGAACGTTACAAACATACTTTGGGACAATTAGGGTTTGAGAATATCAAGGTTGAAACCAGTTCTTGGCCGCATGAACCCTGTTTGTCCAACGTGACTGCACGCGCAGTCAAACAACGGGTGGTGTCATTGGAAGATCAACTCCGTGCCGCAGATGATTTGCTTTGGCAGAGCACTGTTGCCGATGTGGAAAAGCCAACGCATGATGTGTGGATCCGGCAACTGCGCGCTGTGTTGAACGATGCCTTGGTTGAGCGTCCCGTCAACGCCGCTTTGCCGGATTTGTCCGCGATTAAGAACGCACCCACATTGCTTGGACATTCATCGTCGAAATTCACACTCGATGAAATCCACAACTTTAACCAGACAGACCGTGACGCTTGGGTGCGCGCCAAAGCAGCCACCATCCCGTCGGGCGCACGCGTGCTGGATGTCGGCGCAGGCACCTGCCCTTATCGGAACTTCTTCGCGCACTGCAAATACGAGACCCACGATTTCAAAAAGTATGAGGGTGTGAAACTCGGCAACACCTCCGAATACGGCCAGATTGATTATGTGTCTGAAATCGTCGCCATTCCCGCGCCGGACAATTCATTTGATGCGATTCTTTGCACCGAGGTCTTGGAACACGTCCCCGAGCCGATTGAAGCACTGCGTGAGATGGCACGGCTTGTAAAACCCGGCGGGCGACTGTTGATCACCGCCCCGCTCGGTTCTGGCCTGCATCAATTGCCATTTCATTTCTATGGTGGATACACGCCGGAGTGGTATCGTCATTTCGCAAAAAAATTCGGGCTGGAGGTTTTTGGAATCACCCCGAACGGCGGATTTTTCAAATTGCTCGCGCAGGAATGCGCACGGGTGGCATGGACTTTCCCGCAGCACGAGCACTTGCACGGCAAACAGGGCAAGTTCATCCGGCAACTTTTCGGCGAATCGCTCCCCCGCTATTTATTTGCGCTTGAGGAAAAGCATTTTATTGACCAATTCACCGTGGGCTACCATGTTGAATTGCTGAAACCTTCGATTGACAACATGAAAAGCTCTGCGATTTCCTTCAAGTGATTATCTCCAATATGGCAACACCTCAATCTGACACAACACCGTCGCTTCGAGTAACGGGCGTCATTTTCAGCAAAGACCGCCCGCTACAGCTTGACGCCACCTTGCGTTCATTGAAAAGACATTGTCAAGACCTGGCTTCCGTTTCCACAAAGGTGATTTATGCCGCCTCCAGTTCGAGAATGTTGTCGCTCTATCGGCAACTCATCCGCGAACATCCAACGGTAGATTTCGTTCACGAACAAAATTTCCGCCGCGACCTGCTGCTGTTGTTAAAGGGATGGGAATTTGTCCTGTTTCTCGTTGATGACAATGTATTCGTCAGGGATTTCACAATGGCCGGCGTCATCCTTGCCCTGCGCCAGAATCCCGACGCGATTGGCTTCTCTCTCCGGCTGGGACGAAATACAACTTATTGCTATTCGTGGGACAAGCCGCAGAAATTGCCGTTATTTCAAAGGGTTGACGTGGCGACGTTAAAATTCAAATGGCCGGACGCTGAACTTGATTTCAATTATCCGTTGGAAGTTTCCAGCTCGGTTTATCGGGGGGGTGAAATGGCCGCGTTGCTGGAGTCGCTTGATTTCAAAAATCCCAACACTCTGGAGGCAGCGATGGCTGGTAGCAGCGCCCGTTTTCGGGAACAATGCCCATATTTGCTTTGTCCGGAACAGTCGCTGGCCTTTTGCATTCCTGTGAACGTGGTGCAGCAGGTCTACCAAAATCGCGCAAGTGTCAACCCGGAATACTCGGTAGAGGCTCTGGCGAAATTATTTTCGGAAGGGCAGCGAATGGATGTTGAGGCACTTGATAATTTTATACCCCAAAGCTGTCATCAAGAAATGGAATTTAAGTTGTCTCGCACAACTGTATCTGTTCCGTTTGCATCTCCGTTGGTTTCAGTTGTCATTCCATGTTACAAGCAGGCTCATTTTCTTCCGGAAGCGGTCGAAAGTGTTGTCGCTCAAACTTTCCGGGATTGGGAAATCATCGTCGTCAATGATGGTAGCCCTGATAATACCAATGAAGTGGCGCGTGCGCTGATCGAACGACATCCAGACTGCGACATCCGTTTGTTGGAAAAAGGAAACGGCGGTCTGTCTGACGCACGCAACGCTGGCATTGCGGTCGCCCAAGGTGAATATGTTCTGCCTCTTGATGCCGATGACCGTCTTGCTCCGACGATGCTGGAAAAGACTGTTGCAGTTCTGGATTCCCGGCCACCGGTAGGCTTCGCATATTCAGACATCCAGCACTTTGGTTTGCAAGACGACCTTTATCGTCTGCCGGAATTTGATGCCGATACCATCGTGTATGCCGACAATATAGCCTGTGTGTGCGCACTGGTGCGGTTGGCAGCTTGGAAACAGGTCGGCGGCTATAATGCCAACATGAAGGAAGGCTACGAAGACTGGGATTTCTGGGTGGGTTGCATTGAAAAAGGGTGGCAGGGTTACCGGATTCCGGAACCATTGTTTCATTATCGCAAGACTAAAGGATCAATGCTCAGCCGGGCAAATCAAGTAAGAGAACGCCTGATTGCCCGTATAGTGCTGAATCATCCTGAACTCTACTCCCCAGAACGTGTTCACCGTGCTGAATTAATGATACAAGGGAACTCGGCGGCAGCAAAGCCGCGTCGCATTCTGCTGGCCTGCACTCACTTTTGGCCCTCAATTGGAGGTTTGGAAACCATCGTTGGAAACTTGGCAAATCACCTGGTCAAACGTGGTTATGAAGTTGCCGTCGCCGCACTGTCTCACCCAGATCGGCATTTTTCAATGCATCGCGGTATACAGATTATCTCCCTTAATGCGGGTGCACATTGGGCTAAGCAGCCAAAGGCGGCCAACCAGTTAAGCGAATTTGTCAGTTCCGGACAGTATGATGCCTGTGTGTTGTTTGCCGATCCATTGAACTGGGTTTTTTGGTCTCTCGACAATGTGGAGATTCCAAGTTCCACGCGCGTGATTGCACAGCCCATCATCAATGCCGATGGTTATGGACATTGGAAAGACGATCTGAAATTTCGCAGTCGTTTCAGTAAATTGCTCCGCCGCTTCCACGCAGTTGTCGCTATTTCCACCAATGGTCAGGAGGTAAAATTTTTGCGGGAAGAAGGCATTCCCTTCGCATACATACCCAATGCGACCGAGCCGGAAAACCCTGAATTAACTTTTCGCCAGCGTTTTAATTTGGCAGAAGACGAAACAATTCTGCTGCATGTGGCCAATCTATGGCGAGTCAAAAACCATTTGGGCTTGATGAACGCCATTAGTTTTCTTCCAGGCAAATGGCGGTTGGTCATGATTGGCCATCCGTCGGAAGACGCTGATTATGTGCGGCAGGTGCGTGATGCTGCGGCAAGAGACCGGCGATTTTTATTGATTCCCGGCCTTTCACATGATCAAGTCGCCGCAGCGATGGCCGCAGCGGATATTGTTTTGCTGGCTTCACATGGGGAAGTTTCGCCAGTTACTATCTTGGAAGCAATGAGTCACGGCAAACCTTGGCTGGCCACGCCGGAATGTGGAGCGGTGCATGACAATGCCGGGGGGATTATCGCCCCGCTGGAACGTTTTTCGAGTATCTTGCAAGTGTTGATTATCCAACCCGAACTTCGACACAAGCTCGGCCGACTAGGGTGGGAACATTGGAACGCCAGCTTTACTTGGAAACAAGTCACCACCGCTTGGGAACAATTGATTTTTATGGACGAAGCCAGCGTGTCATTTGAAATGCCTCTCCACTTGCAGGAAGCAATGGTGATAGTAAAAGAGGAATGTAATCTGGCACATAAGCTGATGAAGGCTGTCACAAAAGTCGGTCCTAAAGTATCCATTATCGTTCCAACCTATAATCGGCCAGTTCTCTTGGCTGAAGCTTTGAAGAGCATACTGAATCAGAGCTTGCAGGATTTTGAAATTATTGTGGTGAACGATGGCGGTATTGATGTGGAATCCGTGGTGTCTAAACTTAATGCACGGAGAAACATTGTTTATTTAAACCATGACACCCTTCGTGGGCCAGCTTCCGCACGGAACACCGGCCTCCGTGCCGCTTGTGGAAAATATGTCGCGTATTTGGATGATGATGATGTATTTCTTCCAGATCATCTCGAAACACTTGTCGGGATACTTGAAAGCACCGGCCAGGCTGTGGCTTACACGGATGCCTTTTGCGCTCAACAAAAACTCGAACAGGGTTGCTACATCACCATAAAACGCACTATTCCCCATTCCAATGATTGGGACAACGACCGCATCCTTTACGAAAACTTCGTGCCCACACTCTGTTTCATGCATGAACGGGAGTGTATTTTCGCAGTTGGTGGTTTTGACGAATTTTTGACCACGAATGAAGACTGGGACTTATGGATCCGACTGTCGCGGAGTTATGAGATAATTCACATCAACAAGGCGACTTGTGAATTCCGTCGGCGTGGTGAGGGAACGTCGATGACCAGCAGCAAGCGTTATGATTTTGCGCGCACTCTCCGAATCATTTACAAGAAGTATCAAACATTTGCAGGGGGTAAGCCCAACGTGCTAAAAAAACAGGGTGATCTTCTGCAGTCACTTCCGACCGACCCGAACGGTAAAACCCGAACAGGGATGCAGCAAATTATCCATCAACTCCTGTCCCCCAAATGGCGCCGATCCGTGTGTAAGCGCCTAGCCTCTGTCAACCAGTGGTTTCAAGATTGACCAAGACATTAGCCAACTCCCCCAAAAATTTGCGCAATGGATGTTAAGCATATATGTGCCTTGCCCCGAATTGACGGATGCATAAATCTACCACTTGGCTGTGGTCGTAAAATGATTTTCAACGCATGAAGGCTTTTGTCACCGGCGGCGCGGGTTTCATCGGATCACATCTGGCGGAAGCGCTGTGCCGTCGCGGCGCGCAGGTGGTGGTGCTGGATGATCTTTCGCTCGGCAACCTTTCAAACCTGGATTGGAAGCGAAATGGAGATGCGCTTGAATTTGTCCGGGGCGATGTCACAAATGAAAAACTGGCGCGGCAACTCATGGCCGGTTGTGAATGGGTGTTTCACGAGGCGGCGCTGCCATCGGTGCCGTTCTCCGTGGCCCAGCCCGTGCAAAGCAACGCGCACAATCTCGACGCTGCGTTGCAATTGCTGGTGCTCGCCAAAGATGCGGGTGTAAAACGATTTGTCTTTGCCTCGTCGTCGGCGATTTATGGCGACACCGATGTGGCGACGAAGCACGAACAGCTTCCGCCAGACCCGCTCTCGCCATACGCCCTGCAAAAATACGCCGCTGAAAAATACGGCCAGTTGTTTTACAAGCTGCATGGATTGACAACGGTCAGCCTGCGTTATTTCAACGTGTTCGGCCCGCGGCAGGCGTTTGATTCGCCTTATTCAGGCGTCATTGCAAAATTTTGCACGAACTCGCTGCAGGGCAAAGCCCCAACAATTTACGGTGACGGAAAACAAACGCGGGACTTTACCTACATAGAAAATGTCGTGCAGGCCAACTTGCTGGCGGTGAAGGCGCCGGCGAGAAAAGTAGCCGGCAAGGTCTTCAACATCGCCACTGGCCGGAGCGTTTCGCTTCTAGATCTAGTGGCCGAATTAAATTACCTGACCGGACAATCGCTCACACCGCAATTCAAGCCCGCACGGGCGGGCGATGTGCGATTTTCAACGGCTGACATTACAGCAGCGCGGAAAAATCTGGGATATCGGCAAAAAATAACCTTGCGGGAAGGTTTGAAGAAAACGCTCGACTTTTATCGTAGCAGTGATGTTTGAGGCTGTTCAAAACCGCGCTGGCAAATTAGTTATCAAATCCGTGTTCATCGGTATCCATCCGTGGTTGAAATAAAAGAGCCGCCCCAATTTCTTGGAGCGGCTTGTCTTTGCAGACGGCCACCATTGCGGTTGACCACCGTATCGGCAGCCGTCTTTTCCGGTCACAGACCGGACGCTACAGTCCCGTGACCTTTATTTCTTGGTCGCGGGGTCGGGAGTCTTTTTGCGTGCAGGCTTGGCGTATTCGGACTTTTTGGTGAGTCCGACCGCCTGCGCCTGGTCGCTGTCGTCGCCGTATTGCGCGACGACCTGTTTCTTGCCACCGAGCATCATGTTGTGGAACGCCCATTGGGCGGCCATATGTGGTAAGAGCACTTTCGTTAACGATATATTGACATTTTAATGAAATTCTGCCTTAAAATGGTCTTTTTTATACACGAACTGGCAAAGGTTCGTGACGAATGCGGCAATTCCTGCCTCGGCGGTCGCGACAGGTCATCAGGCTGATTTTGCCCAACTATCCAATGCCGCAAACCAAAAGGTTGGATTAAAAATAACGTCTCCAGAAAGCCAGAAGGAAAACCCGGTTGAAACGGTTGAAAAGATTCCGACCACCGGCAAAGACTGGAAGGTCTCCACGACAAACGAAAATGATTCCGACATGTCGCCAGTCAACCGGAAGATCGCCAAACTTCTGCGGCAACTTTTCGGTTGGGGTTATCTGCTCCTGCTGCTGCTCTTGTTGCTTTATATTAATTATAAAATGTGGCAGCGCGTGGGCAAAAAATAATCGCGACGACCGGCGGAGGTAATACATTCTGGATTCTAACTCCTGACTTCTATATTCTGCCTTTATGTTCGAACTGATCGCCCCGCAACTGACGACCGCCGCCGAGAAGCTCACGCACCTGCGGAGGTTTCTTTGACGTCCCCGCTTTGCAAAAACGCTTCACCGAGCTGAACTCGCTGATGGCGGACGAAAATTTCTGGAGCAACCGCGAGAAAGCCCAGGGCTTCATTGACGAGGCCGGCATCATCCGTAATAAACTCGAGCCGCTCCAAAGACTGGAGAAGCAGCTCGACGATTTCCGCGTCATGCTCGAACTCGGCGAGGCCGAACCCGCCGCGTCGCAGGCGAAAGTCGAGGCGGAACTCACGCGCGACCTCGCGAAATTTTTCAAGGAACTCGACGCGCTGGAACTGAAACTGTTTCTCAACGGCCCGCACGACAAAAAGAATTGCATCTTCACCATCAACTCCGGCGCGGGCGGCACGGAATCGCAGGACTGGGCGGAAATGCTTTCGCGCATGTATACGCGCTGGGCCGAATCGCGCGGCTGGGAAGTCGAAGTCACCGACGCGCTCACCGGCGAAACCGCCGGCCTCAAAAGCGTCACCATGCTCATCAAGGGCGAGAACGCCTATGGTTTTTGCAAGGCCGAGCGTGGTGTGCATCGCCTCGTGCGCATCTCGCCGTTCGATTCCAACAAACGCCGCCACACCAGTTTTGCGAGCGTGGACACGATTGCGGAAATCGAGGAGAGCGACGGCGAAATCGTCATCCCGCCGAATGAATTTCGCGTGGACACGTTCCGTTCCGGCGGCAAGGGCGGCCAGAACGTTAACAAAGTCGAGACCGCCGTGCGCATCACGCACATCCCGACCGGCCTCGTCGTCGCGTCGCAGGCGCAGCGTTCGCAGCATCAAAACCGCGCGACCGCGATGAACCTGCTGCTCTCGCGGATTTTCGCGCAGCGCGTGGACGCCGAAAAAGCCGACATGGAAAAATTTTACGGCGAGAAAGGCAGCGTGTCGTGGGGCAACCAGATTCGCAGCTACGTTTTCCAACCGTATCGCATGGTGAAAGATTTGCGCACCGGCGTGGAAACGAGCAATGTTCAAGCCGTGATGGACGGCGACCTGGACCCGTTTGTGAACGGCTGGTTGCGCGCCGGCTGTCCGACGAAACGGATGCAGGGTGTCAAAGATGAAGAAGAATAATTTAGCCATAGAGACACAGAGGCACAGAGTTGAAGAAAATTATTTTCTCTGTGTCTCTGCGCCTCTGTGGCTAAAATAAATATCATGTTGGAATTTCCAGAACAGAAAGACCCGTTGACCGAACGCATCATCGGCTGCGCGATTGAAGTTCATCGCGTGCTTGGGCCGGGTTTGCTGGAAGCAAGCTACGAAGCCGCGCTGGCGATTGAATTCGAGTCAGCAAAACTTCGTTTTCAACGGCAACTTGTAATTCCAGTTTCTTACAAAGGCCAACCTATTGGCGAACATCGCCTTGATTTTCTCGTCGAAGATGCCGTGATTGTGGAACTCAAAAGCGTCGAACGCTTTGACCCGATTTTTGAGGCTCAAGTTCTCACCTATTTACGGTTGAGTGGCAAACGTCGCGGATTGCTGATAAACTTCAATTCACGGTTATTGAAAGACGGAGTTAAGAGATTTGTTCTTTAACTCTGTGTCTCTGTGCCTCTGTGGCCAAATGAATATTTTAGATAAAATTGTTGAGCAGAAAAAACTGGAAGTTGCCAAACTTCCGGCACGCATCATCGCCGCCGGCGATTTGCGCGACGCGATGCTGGAGCACGGCGAGCGGCGTGATTTTATTGCCGCCTTAAAATCTGGTAGGAGACGAGGTGACGAGTCTCAAACTGGAAAAAACCAGTCAGAGCCTCCTCACGTCGGCTCCTATGATTCAATTGCATTGATTGCTGAAGTAAAAAAGGCGTCGCCGTCAGCGGGCATCATTTGCGAAAATTTTGATCCGGTAAAAATCGCAAGGGAATACGAGTCGGCGGGCGCAAGCTGCCTTTCCGTTTTGACCGACGAAAAGTTTTTCCAAGGCTCGCTTGACTATCTCCGCCAAATCCGCGCAGCCGTTAAAATTCCTTTACTTCGAAAAGATTTCATCATTGATGAGCGGCAGATTCTCGAAGCCATCGAATGGGGCGCGGACGCCATCCTGCTTATCGTCGCCATTTTGAGCGACGAACAATTGCAAAAATTCCATTCACTCGCCACGTCGGCCAGCCTCGCGGTTTTGGTCGAAGTTCATGATGAAGCGGAATTAGAACGCGCGCTGAAAATTTCCCCTGCGCTCATCGGCGTGAACAACCGCAACCTGAAAACCTTCCAAGTGGATTTGGCGACGACTAAAAATCTGGCGAAAAAAGTTGGCGCGGGGAAAATTCTTGTTGCCGAAAGCGGAATTCATTCGCGCGCAGATGTCGAACGATTGAAGAAGTGCGGCGCGAACGCAATTCTCGTCGGTGAATCGCTGATGAAGAACGGCGACATCAAAGCCAAAGTCCGCGAGCTGATTGGTTGAATCTGGGGGCGGCGCTGCCGCGCCGCCGAAATTTGGGACGCGCGGCAACTCGTCCCTACCGTTTATTTTTCGCCAACTGCTTCGCCAGCCGGATTGCCGCAATCATGCTTGATGGATTTGCAATTCCTTTTCCGGCGATGTCGTAAGCCGTGCCATGGTCGGGCGAGGTGCGGATGAACGGCAGGCCGAGCGTCCAGTTCACGCCGGTGTCGAACGCGACGGCTTTCAGCGGCGCGAGTCCCTGGTCGTGATACATCGCCACGACAACATCATAATCCCCTTTCAGCGCATAGTGAAAAACTGTGTCGCCGCTAAACGGGCCGACTACATCGAAACCCTTTTTCTGCGCCGCGATGACGGTCGGCGAAATGATTTTGGTTTCCTCGTCGCCGAATTCACCGCTTTCGCCGGCATGCGGGTTTAGTCCGGCGACGACTATTTTTGCGCGGGGCAAACCGAGGTCTTGGCAGGCCTGCGTGGCGAGTTCGATGGCGAAAATGATCTTTGTGGGCGTGATTTTTTCGGGAACGGATTTGAGCGGCAGATGGATCGTGGTGAGCGCGACGCGCAGCCAGCGGTTTTTGTCGTCATGGCCGAGCAGCATCATTACGGTGTGGTCTGTTTTGGCGAGCTCGGAGAGAAATTCCGTCTGGCCGACAAATGCGAATCCGGCATGTATGATGGATTTTTTATTTACGGGCGCGGTGACGATTGCGTCAAGTTCGCCGCGCAGGCAGCGTTCCGCGCCGTTGCGGAGCCATGCGACCGAAGCACGCGCGGCGAGCAGCGAACTGACAGGCAATTCCGTAGGCAAGGCCGCGGCAAGCGGATTTGCAATAAAAAATCTCCCGGCGGCGTCCTTGTAGCTGGAAAACTTTTTTAGCTGCAGGTTGAGTGAAAGCTTCGCATTTAGCTGCTGGAGTTTTTTTTCATCGCCTATGAAGAGGTATTTTGTGTCGTCATTCGGGGCTTCGGCGGCAACGGCCTTGAGAGCGACTTCGGGGCCGATTCCGGTGACATCGCCGAGTGAAATGCCGATCCAGCCAGTCATACGAATCGAGGTTTGAATGGCGTCAGGAAATCTTCACGGGATGATCCGGATGAACGCCTTCCTTTTCAACTGGTCTATCCACTGTTTCTCGATGCGCGTCTGCTCCTGTGTGCGGAGGGTTTTCTCAATGTCATCGCGGATGTCGCCCAACGGCTTGATGTGTGCGGGATGGATCTGGTCGACGAGCAGGATGTAGTCCGATTCGGGAGTGTCAACCACGTCGCTGACCTGGCCGGGCTTGAGAGCGAATGCGGCATCTGAGAGTTCCTTTCGCAGGGCCGAGCGCTCATACCAGTCACCGCCTTCTTTTTGCTGCGAACCTTGCGAATAAACCGTCGCCATTTCCTGAAATGTCGCGCCCGCCCGGATTTTGGCGAGGATTTCATTGGCCAGCGCGATGGTGTTGGTGTCGGCGGAAGTGGCTTTGTTCAACACAATCATGCGCAACTGGACTTCGTCCTCGACCTTGAAATCGGCCTGATGTGTCTGGTAATAATTTTCAACTTTGAACGGGGAGATGATTATTTCCTGCGTAACATTTTTGCGGTGCATCTGCGCCTCAATCCACTGGTCGCGGACTTCCTTGCGAAATTCCTCGAATGTAATGCCTTGCGCCTGCAATGTCCTCATCAGTGTGACACGGTCGCCAAACCGGTCGCGGATGCGATCCTGGACAAGTTCGTCCACGACGCTGTCGGGCAGTTTGTAGCCTTCGACATCAAAATCGTGCAGGATCAATTCGCGTTCCACCAACTGTTCCATGCCGTCATTGAGCAGTTCTGCGAGTTTCTGCGAATACACATCTGGCTGGCCGGCATATTGTCGTTGCAATGACTCGGTGGCGCCCCCCTGCTCGACAAAGTCCTGAATCTGCTCATAGGTGATGACCGTGTCGTTGACGATGACCTTGACGCCGTCGGCAAGTTCCGCGCGCAAAGGCTGCGCGAGGAAAAACGGCAATGCAAAAAACAGAATCAATCGCACGAATTTCATCAGACTGGCGCGCATACTAGCAACCGGTATTGCGAGGTCAAGCGCGCCGCTCAAGGTTTGGGATGATTCATCCAATATAGAGCCGCCGCCAGAACCGCCGACACAACCAGCGCTGCGAGGACCGCCCACTTTAAAATGAACTTCTGTTTGCGGCGATACGCATGGCCGCCCTGTCCCGGCAGCAGATAATACCGCTCGCGTTCTTTGCTGGTTTTGGAACCAAACATTTTTTTATTTTTGCCGTGTTTTCCCATTGTCCAGTTAACCCAGGTATAATCACCGGTCAAGTGTCATCCCCTTGAAGTCAACAACCTGATTATCCTGATTTTCAGCCGCAATTCAAGTGGCATGCGTGCCGGCGACTCCAAGGTTTCATCGGTTTTGCAATAAAAATTCAGGCCATCGGCATTTTCCAACGCCGACGGCCAAGAATTGTTTCGATGAATCAATGTGTGTCAGCGCCATCCGGCACCAATCCAGACATAGCCGCGCTGGCCATGTTCCCAGTGGCCGCGCGCCCAAATACGACCAGGATGCGGACGATCCCAATGTCCGCCGATCCAAACCCAGCTTCCGCGCCATTCCCAGACACCGCCAATCCAGACGTATGTCGGATCGGGAGGCGCAGGCCTGACTTCGACTTGCACCGGCGGCGGTTCGGCCGGCTGTTCCACCACGACTTCGCCGCCGGGTGGAGATTGTTGGACGTAAACAACGCGGCGTGGCTGGCGTTCAACAATACAGCCTGCAAACAAAGGCAGACTGGCCGCGACGAGAGCGGTCTTTATTAAAATTGAATGTTTCATATTCAACATATTAGACACTGAAGCGATGGAAATGTTTCAATTTATCCGGCAAAATTTAATGCGCCGCCGCCGCAGGCTTCTTGACCATTTGAACACGCTTGAACAGGAAAACCAGCGGGATTCCCGCGAGCGCGAGCAGGCCGAAGAGATAAAAATTATCCACGAACGCCCACAGATGCGCCTGCTGGTCGAGCAAAGAATAGACGGCGTTGTAAGCCTGCATCGTCGCGGTCGCCGGATCGGTGTGCTGGCCGAGAACGCTTTTCGCGGCTGCAAATTGCCGGGCGAACGCCGGATCGGTTGCCGTTAAATGTCCGACCATCAACGCCTGATGCGTCTGGGCACCGCGTGCGAGCATCGTGGTGACGAACGCGATGCCAATGCTGCCGCCGAGATTGCGCATGAGGTTGTAAAGGCCGCTGGCGTTGCCGATCTGCGCCTGACCAAGCTGGCTCATGGTCGTCGTGGTCAGCGGCACGAAAATAAAACTGATGGCGATGCCGTTGATGACGCTGGGCCAAATTACACTGCCCATGCTGATTTCCAGATTGATGCTGGCGAGCAGGAATGACGAATACGCCAGCGTCACAAATCCGATGCACAACATCCATCGCATGCGGATTTTTCCGACGAGCCGCCCGACAAAAAACGTGGTGATGAACGCCGCCACGCCGCGCGGACTCATCGCGTAACCAGCCTGCAAGGCGGGATAGCCCATCAACGTTTGCAAAAACAACGGAAGTTGTGCCGTGGTGCCGTAAAGAATCGCCGCGAGCGACGTCATCAAAATCAGGCCGATCGTGAAATTGCGGTTTTTGAAAACGCGCAAATCCACCAGAGGGTGATCGGTTTGAAATTCCCACCAGATGAAACTGAGAAACGAAGCCACGGACGTGAAAGTAAACCAGCGCACCCATTCCGCGGCTAGCCAGTCGGCTTCCTGGCCCTTGTCCAGGACGATCTGCATCGTGCCCAGCCACACCGCGAGCAGCGCAAAGCCGATGTAGTCAATCGTCGCAGCGACGTTGCGCTTGATATACGGAGGATCCTCCACGACCCATTTCGCCATCAGCACCGCGAAAATTCCCACCGGCACGTTGATGTAAAAAATCCAGCGCCAGGAATAACTGTCCGTGATCCAGCCGCCGAGCGTCGGGCCTAGAATCGGCGCCACGACCACGCCCTGCGCGAACACCGCCATTGCCGCGCCGCGCTTTTGCGGCGGAAAACTTTCCAGCATGATGGACTGCGCAATCGGCACCATCGCGCCGCCGCCAAAACCCTGCAAAATCCTCGCGATGACGAGCGTCGGCAAATCCCACGCCAGCCCGCACAGCACGGATGCGAACGTGAACATCATGATGCAGGTGAGCAGAACGCGCTTGCGGCCAAAATAATTTCCCAGCCAGCCGGTCATCGGCAGGATGATGGCGTTCGAGACAAGGTAGCTCGTCAGCACCCACGTCGCCTCCTCCGGCGTGGCCGACAAACTGCCCGCGATATGCGGCAGCGCTATGTTGGCGATGGACGTGTCCAGCACCTCCATGAACACCGCCATCATCACGGTGAGCGTGATGATCCACGGATTGTGGCGCGGATGCCACACTTGTTGAGGAGCGTCAGCCATTAAAATAAAAAACCGCCGGAACAATACCTCATTCCGGCGGCGGGCGAAACTGTGATTTGAATTTGGATTACTTCTGCGCCTTGGCCTGCGGCGCGCTTTCCTGCGACGTGGTCGTGGTGGTCACCGGCTTGTGATGGCTGCGGCGGCTGACGATGAGGCGCGCGGCCTGGTAGCCCGCGTAAAAATCCGGATTCGTCATTTTGAACCGCGTCATCTGCTTGTCCAACTGCCTGCGGATCAGGCTCTGGTTGTCGTCAATCGCCTGCGGCAGCGTGGCGGTCTGGCCGGCCCGCTTGGCGATGCCTGTGCGCGGAGCGGTTTTAACCTTGGTAAAATTCGCCATCAACAAGTTCAACGCATCCAGATCCGCCTGCACCACATTGTAATCCGCCAGCGCCGTCAGGTTGGTCGTGGCCAGTTGCAAAATGTTCCCCGCCGTGCGTTCCAGATCGTCGTCCTCAAGTCCGTCAACGGATGACAGCGTCAGGTGCGTTTGGGCCTCCAGCGCCGTGTTGCCGGTTTTGTCCGCCAGCGAGAAAAGCTGGTCGGCGATTTCCACGATTTTTTCCTCCAGGTCATGCCGCGCCTGGCGTTTCAACTCGGCCGCGCCATCGGTGGCGTGCTCCTGCGTGTTGGCCTTGTCGGAAATGATTTTATTGTTGGCCATGATTGCGTTGACGGTGTCGTTGATGGCCTTGACGTTGCCCAAGACGGTCTTGTTCTGGTTGAGATAGTCCGTGAGGGTGGTTTGAGTGCCGGTGATATTGAATTGATCTTGATTCATTGTCGTGACCTTTCTGTTAAGGGGTTCGTAAGCGATTTTCATAAAAAGCGGAATTCTGCCAAGCATCTTTTTTTACAATCGGGATCTGTCCGGCCGGGGGCGAATCCGGCTCCGGCAGGGGCGCGAACCGTTGCCACCGGGGCGAGGTGGAAACTGTCCGGGGCGCGGCGCGTTTGGACGGCCCGGAGCATCGTTCTGGCCGGGACGAGATCGGGTTTGGAACGGGCGAGACGCATTCCAAACGGGGAGAGCGACAATCTGTCAGGGCGAGATAGGATTTGACCGGGGCGAGCAGCGTTCCGGGCGGGGCGAGATGGAATCTGGAAGGGGCGAGATTGGTATTTTGGGGGCGAGACTCGGTTTTTCAGGGATTTATGCGGTTTTCAAGGCTCCTGACCGACAGTTGTCCGCACCCGCCAACGCCAAATCCATGAGCGACTGCCAGAACTCGCAGTTCATCGTTGACGCGGCGGCCAGCCACGCCAGCCCGAACCAACCGACATGCAAGAGGGATTTTATTCACAAGATATACACATGTGCGGGTGTTTTTATTGGCGTCCGCCATGTGGCTTCCGCTCTTTGTTTTGAAAAATTGAGATTTAATTGCGGTCCGCGGGCTGCCATCAGACCAACTGCAACTGTTTTTCATGCGGGATGGGAAAAACTCCAACAATGAGGAACGGGTTGTTCACCCCATTGTGGAATTCCTTGGTCATGCCGAGTAAGAAATGCTAAGTGGGTATTAGATGGTGTTTTTATTTCGATTCAAAATAAACTGGAAGCCAATCGCCGCCGCGATTGCCAGGATGATTGCGATGATCGCCGTCACAAAATCTGGCACGCGGAACGAACTCACTTGCACGCTCGGCGTCACGGAAAGTCCGGGGCCAATGGTGTGGTCGGCGGGCAGCGGCTCGTCAAAAATAATTTTCACCGGCACGCGCTGGATGACTTTCACGAAATTGCCCGTCGCATTTTCCGGCGGGAGCAGGCTGAACGCCGCGCCGCTGCCCGCCTGCACGCTGTCCACGTGCGCGCGGAATTTCCTGCCGCCAAGCGCGTCAATCTCCACGAGCGCGAGCTGGCCGGGCTGCATTTTTTTCAACTGCGACTCCTTGAAATTGGCCACGACCCAGACTTCCACTGGCACAATGGACAAAATCGTCTGCCCGGTCTGAAGATAGTCGCCTCCTTCAACCTGCTTGCGGGTGATGCGCCCGTCGCACGGTGCAAAAATTTTCGTGTAGGACAAGTTTAATTGTGCCGACGCGACGTTCGTCTGTGCTTCCTCCCATTGTGATTTCGCCAGTCCGACTTCCGCTTCCGCCGCCGTGAGTTGTGAATGGGCTTCGTCCACTTTTGAGGTTTGAACCGCCGCATTTTCCTGCGCGGAAACCAAATTTGCCTGCGCGGAATTATTCGCGGCCTGTGCGGCGTCAAATTCCTGCTGTGAAATAGTCTTGTCCGCCAGCAACGATTTGGCGCGCTCGAAATTCGTCGCGGTGAGTTTCGCACTGGCTGCGCTCGCATCCATGTCCGCCTGCGCCTGCCGCGCGCTGTCCTCGGCCGTCGTGACTTTTTTGCGCATCAAATCATCCGCCGCGAAGATGGTTTTGACGTTCGCATCCTGTGACGCGGCGGCGGCCTGTTTTTGCGCAACGGTGATCGCGTAATCCGACGGGTCAATCTCGACGAGCAAATCATTTGAGCGGACCAACTGATTGTCCAAAACGTGAACGGCGGAAACCTGGCCGTCAATGCGGGGCGCGATGGAAACAACGTGGCCGGCGATGAACGCGTCGTCGGTGGATTCGTGCGTCAGCGCGTCAAAAAAATATCCCAGACCGACGAACAACAGCGCGGCGAGAACGACGGCGGCCGGCCAGATGAACAGCGGCGAATTGAGTTTTGCGAGCCGATGGCCGTTGCCGCTGGCAGCGGGCGGAGCCGGTTGGTTTGGGTTTTCACTCATGGCAAATCACTTTTCCACGGGCGGGGTGTTTTCGCCAGTGTGATCCTTCGCGATCAAAATGTAGATGGACGGCACGACGAGCAGCGTGAAAAAGGTGCCGATGGTCATGCCGCTGACGAGCACGATGCCTATGGAATTGCGCGCCGCCGCGCCCGCGCCGGTGACGAGCGTGAGCGGGAAGTTGCCGGCGATGGTGGCGACGGTGGTCATCAGCACCGGGCGCAACCGCAGCATGGCGGATTCGCGGATGGCCGCGATTTTCGGCCGGCCCTGGCGCTGGAGTTGGTTGGCGAACTCGACGATTAGAATGCCGTTTTTGGAAATCAAGCCGACGAGCGTGATGAGCCCGACCTCGGAATAAATGTTCACGGAAGTCGTCCAGCCGTCGGTCCAGAAATGAAGGTTCGGGTTCGGCATTTTCCAGAAGCAAAAAATCAGCGCGCCGAAAATCGCCAGCGGCACGGAGCC
>Ga0182013_10000636_pt1 | contig 48130 bp, 39 predicted proteins | sample 612S2MmetaG_FD_120487 | JGI IMG/M metagenome (GOLD analysis project Ga0182013, IMG submission 120487) | Permafrost microbial communities from Stordalen Mire, Sweden - 612S2M metaG | ecosystem: Environmental > Terrestrial > Soil > Wetlands > Permafrost | place: Sweden: Stordalen | collected...
ACCGCTTCGGGCAAAAGCAGAAGTTGCGAACGTTCGAATCCGAAAATGTGAGTCATGCGAAATTCTAGCGCGGCGACGGTGCCGACGGAACCACGTCAGCGTGACTTTTCACACGGTCTGCAACAATTATGAAACGCGCGGAGTCGCAAGGGCTACCCGGAGAAAACGCGCATTTTTCCCGCGTCCCGCCCCTCCGTCGCTCCTGCGGCGAGGGCCGGGGCTGGCGTCGGCGCATCGCGTCACCCCGGCCCGTCGAAGCCCCTTCGAGCGGGTCGCGGCCCCGCTCACGCTGTCTCGCGTCGGTATGCCCAAAATGCACGGAAGCGTCTCGCCATGCCGTCACCGCAACCGCCCGGACTTGTCAGAAACGCCAGATTGCTGGATATTTTCCGCGCGGTCGGCCGCCATAGGGGGAGCGTCAGCTAAAATGAGAGAAACTGAAATTCACAACTCGGCGGCAGTCTCTGATGTTTGGGTAATAATTTTCGGCATTCACAGTGAAGATTGGATGGAGGCTTTGGGACCTGACGCGCCTGTTTGGAACACAATAGCTGAGGCTAAAGAGATAATAATTATTGCAGATGCGACAGATTCTCGTCTAAGTTACATAGACGAATCCAAGAAATGCAGCGTTATCATTCCTTTGATGGAAACTCATGCAAAAGCTGTTCCACGGGATATTGCATCACTAGTCCCAGATCATTTCTGTATTGATTTACTATCCAACAAGCGTCTTTTTGCAGAGTTTATGCGCGAGCGTAACTACGATGATATTATTCCGATTCATTATGAAACGAAAGAAGAGGCTGCTTACCCATGCGTACTTAAGCGCTTAGATTGTAACGCAGGCGTCGGAATTGCTGTCGTAGACTCACGCCAATATCTCGATAAGTTATTATTACATCCGCTTTGGCTTGGGAAGGACATTGTCCTACAACAGTTTATTCCAGGAGAGCAAGAATATGTAACTCACTGCGTGTTCAAGAATGGGCGCTTGCTTTGGCAATGCAGTTTTTTATATAAAATGAACGATCCGAATCCGATAAGAGGACCGCATTCTAATTTTACACTTGAAGCTGTTGAAACCGCGCCATTCATTCTAAATACGCTTAAATCGATTCTTTCTGGTATATCGTATACAGGGCCATGTAACGTAAATTATAAAATTGTGAGCGGAAACTTTATAATATTTGAAATTAACCCGAGGCTTGGTGGATCTCTGATGAAGGCTGAAAATATAATGTATTTACATGGAGCATTGTCAACTATTATCAGGTCAGCGTTGCTGTAATCGTAGATCGATCCAGATTTAACTTGCGAAAACGTATTGACGGAAGAAAGCAAACCGTTGTCGCCATCTGAAATTTGGGCAATAGCAGTTTAGAGGCCGCCTACCACGCCGATTGCAACGCCGACAGCGCGGCATGGGCCGCGCTTCCGCTTCGCTATACCCAAGCGTTACGGGTCGATGAGAGACTTTCGGCGCGTCAATAGGGGGGTAGCTTTTGCGAATCCTCTCATGGCGTAATCTAAAGCCTAATGAGACACGGCGGGGGCGCTCCGCCTGTGGCAGCGCTTGAGGCGGGCCATGCCCCAGGCCGAGCGCTCCACCATGACTGCTCCGCCTGTTAAGACCCAGTAACGCCCATAAATCGAGGATATCGTTCCAAATTCAAGAGGTTAAAAAATCGAAGTATTTTCTGCGCAAAACTCCGGCGCGGAATTTCTCGCTGATTTCGCGGCTTGGCCGAGACCGAGGGAACCACCGCTTCGCGCCCCCATCAAAAATCCATTTCGTCCGCTTCCCAAAAGCGCCCCGCGGTGACAGACTCTTTCGCGCGCGATAGACTGCTTTCCTTCGCGGCGACGTGGATTTGAGGCTGAACGCAATTGCAGGACGTCGCGCGGAGCGCGCAAGAAGCTCTCCACTCCGACCAGGGCCGCGCGCCCTTTTTCGGGGCGTTGGGCCTTAGGTTTCGCGCTGTCTTCGCGGCGGCGGTCGAGAAGGAGGTAGCGCTGCGGCGCCCCTTTTTGTGGACGCCGGTCGCGGCCGGCGCGGGGGCGCTGCTGTATTTTTCCGCCGACCACGAGCCCTCGCTTGCCTTTGCCCTGGCGCTGTTCGCGGCTTTCGCCATCGGCGCCTACCGCGCCCGCGAAACCCCGCGCTTTTTCGCGCCGCTGCTGGTTTTGGCCTGCGTCAGCGGCGGCTTTTTCTCGGCCTGCTGGCGCGCGGCGCGGGTCGACGCGCCGACCCTGCCGCGCATGGGAATCGGATTTCTGACCGGCTTCGTCGAGGAGGTGGATTTGCGCCGCGCCGGCGCGCGTTTCGTGCTGCGCGTCGCCAGCGCCGAGGGGTTGCCGGGCGATTCGGCGCCGGCGCGCGTGCGCCTCACGACGCGCGGCGAGCCCAATTTCAAGGCGGGCGATTTCATCGCGCTGAAGGCGCGCCTGCTGCCGCCCGCCCACGCCTCGCTGCCCGGCGGTTATGATTTCGCCCGCGACGCCTTCTTTTTAGGGCTTGGCGCGGTGGGCAGCGCGCTGGGCCGGGTCGAAGTGATGCCGCCGCCCGATCCGGCGCCGCTGTCGTTGCGCTTTTTCGCCGCGGTCGACCACGCCCGCAACGCGCTCGCCTTCCGCGTTTACAACGAGTTGCAGGGCGACGCGGGCGCCATCGCCGCCGCCATGGTGACTGGCAAGCGCGACTTTTTATCTGAAAACGCTAAGGATCTGATCCGCCGCGCCGGCATTTTTCATGTCGTGACAATTTCCGGCGTCCAAATGAGCTTGGTGGCCGGAATTTTTTTCGTGGGCCTGCGCCAGCTGTTCGCCTGTTCGCGAACTTTGGCGCTCAATTATCCGATCAAAAAATGGGCGGCGGCGTTGGCGATTTTCGCCGCGATTCTTTACGATCTTGGCACGGGCTCGCGCGTTGGCGCGGAGCGGGCATTGGTGATGACGTTGGTGATGCTCGTCGCAGTGTTGTTCAACCGCCCCGCCTTGTCGATGCGCAATCTCGCCTGGGCGGCGTTTTTCGTTTTGGCGTTCGAGCCCGAAGCTTTGCTGGGCGCGAGTTTCCAACTTTCCTTCGCCGCCGTCGCCGCGCTGATCGCCGTGTTCGAGGCCCGGGGTGAAAGCCGCGCCGCGATGCGCGACGCGCCGCGGATTACGCGCGCGGATGGCTCGGCGATGCGCGTTTTTGCGCGTTTTTGGCGCGGAGTCTCGGCCGGACCGGGGGCGGCGCTGTTCGCCACCTTCTGCGCGACTTCGGCCACCGCCTCCTTCATGGCCAATGACTTCCATGAACTCAGCCCCTATGTGCTGATCGGCAACCCCTTGACCCTGGCCATCATCGAATTCTTCGCTGCGCGCTGCTCGGCGCGGCGCTGTATCCGCTCGGGCTCGACGCATTCGTGTGGCGCTATCTTGGGCTCGGCATCGACCTCATTACTTACCTCGCGAAGCTGATCGCCAGCGCGCCCGGCGCCGATTTTCCCGTAAAAAGCTTCGCCCCCTGGGCGATATTCTTACTCGCGCTGGCGTTGCTATCAGTTGTTCTTTGGCGCAGCCTGATGTTGCGGGCGACGGCCATTCCTTTACTCGTAATCGGTTTGATCGGCGCCTCGTCCTTTTCGGGCTTCGACCTCGCCGTGGGCGCGAACGGAGATTCCGCGGCGGTGCGGCAGGTCGGCGGCGGTCTTGCGTTGCTTGGCCGCAAGCCCGACGGCTTCGCGGCGGAACAGTGGCTGCGCGCCGACGCCGATTCGCATTCGCCGCGCGATGCGGCGGGCGGCGTCGCTTGCGATGAATTGGGCTGCGTCGCCCGCGCGATCGACGGAAAGCTGGAGGCGCTGATCGAGGATTGCGCCCGCGCCGCGATCGTTGTGACCCCGCTGTTCGCGCCGCAAGGCTGCGGCGCGCCGATTGTGATCGACCGGCGCAAACTGGAGGAGACAGGCGCGGTCACGCTGCGGCTGACGGCCGCGCGCGTCGAATGGACGACGGCCCGGTCGCGCGGCGAGGATCGGCCCTGGTCGCGCGCGCCGCGCCCGCGCCCGGGGCTTTCGCCCGGCGACGAGACGGAGCATGACGCGAGCGCCGAGGAAATTTCCGCGCAAGCCGAGCCGTAAGGTCGCCCCGCCCGTCGTCAATATTTCCGCAGCAAACTAATCAGCTTGCCCTGGATGCGGATGCGGTCGGGTCCGAAGATGCGGGTTTCATAGGCGGGATTGGCGGCCTCCAGCGCGATCGAGGCGCCGCGCTTGCGCAGGCGCTTCAGGGTCGCTTCCTCGTCGTCGATCAAGGCGACGACGATATCGCCGGTCTCGGCCTGATCCTGCTTCTTGATCACCACGGTGTCGCCATCGAGAATGCCGGCCTCGATCATCGAATCGCCGCGCACCTCGAGCGCGAAATGTTCGCCGTTGGACAAGAGGTCGGGCGGCAGGCTGATGGTGTGGCTGCGCGACTGGATCGCCGAGATCGGCGTGCCGGCGGCGATGCGCCCCATTACAGGGATCGCGACCTGCTGATCCTCCAGTTCCTCCTGGCGTTCGTGCAATGGACGCACGCGGCCGAGATTGCCCTCGATGACGCTGGGCGAGAATTTGCGGGCGCGGTTGGCGCTGGGCGGGGTCGAGGATTCGGGCAGGCGCAGCACTTCGAGCGCGCGGGCCCGATTGGGGAGGCGGCGGATGAAGCCGCGCTCCTCGAGCGCCAGAATCAGCCGGTGAATCCCGGATTTCGAGCGCAAATCGAGCGCGTCCTTCATCTCGTCGAAGGAGGGCGGCACGCCGGTCTCCTTCAGCCTCTCATGAATGAAGCGCAAGAGATCGCTTTGTTTTTTCGTCAGCATCGCCAGAAATCTCCCGGGAGCCCTATCGAATAGGGCTCCAACCACTGACGGCGAATGTGGCCGCCGCTCATAAACAAATCATGAACGTCAGCATAATTGTTCGCGCTGCGTTCCGCAAGCGCATTCGAGATATGGGGTAAATTTCGACCGCTTGGCGCTGGAGGCGGAAATCACTGGGAATTCCGCACATAAGTTTTGCGCAAGCTCACCATTTGATATGTATCCACATAATTTTCGTTGCGGAAATGTTGAAATCTGCACAAGGGGTTATGCTTTTGGGTGTTTAAGCAAACAGGCTCGATCTTCACCTTGACCTAAATGTCTATAATCGATATTATCGGACATGTATGAGACCGCTGCGATGAATATTCCAAACACGGTTGCACGAGTAGCCGAGCTCGAAGCTCAGCTTTCCGCGAAAGAGCAGGAATTACGCGAGTCAAACGCTCGCTACGATGAATTGCGCCATCGGATAAAAAACGACCTACAGGGACTCACGTTATTGTTGTCCATGCAGGCGAGAGTATCCAGTCAGGCAGACTATTGTGGGCGTTGCGTATCACGCCTAAGCAGCGCCGCCGCGCTGCACAGCACACTCGACAATGACGGCTCCGACGAGGTCTCCATGCCCAGTTATCTGACGGCTCTCTCGGACACGATCAAGAATTCGTTCGGCGATTGGATCGCCTTCGAGACAGTGATCGAACCAAGTATCAAGCTCGACCATCGACGCGCGCAGTTTGTCGGCCTCATTTATGCGGAAGCCGCCATGAACACGGTAAAATACGCCTTTCCAAATGGCGCTGCTGGAAAGATGAAGCTGCGTTTCCGGCGCTTGAGCGGCACGTTCGAGATGACGGTATCGGATAATGGTGTCGGCTTCGATCCGGCCATGACGCTGCCAGGCCGCGGCACAAAGTTGATGAAAGAGATCGCTCAGCAGTTGCGAGGCACGCTGCGGTTAGAAAGGTTGCCGATCGGAATGGCCGTCCGTCTCACATTCGCCGATTCAGTTTGATTGCCAATTGATGAACGCGAAAGTCGCGTAAGCTCATATGGAACCTGCCCGCGCCCTTGCCCCCATGTCGGAGTCGCGAAACACGTTTTATGGAACCATGATAAATACGTGACACCAAGGCGCGCATATCGGCGCGTCGTTCTTTTTTGAGGGTCAGAAGCCGCTCTTTCGGCCGGTTTTCTCGACGATTCAGCGTGGGGCAATTTTCTTGACTTTCGCGCCAAAAGCAACAGCCGCCGCCGCGCCATCTTCCCGCCAGAGGCCCTGTGAACACCGACACGCGAGGAGCGCCTCCTCCGCCCCCTCTTCACTTCCCCGCCCCTCCCCCGCCGCCTCGCTCCTTCGCCACCGCCCGCCGGAACGCCGCGACGAATGCGTCGAGTTCGGTCGGCGAGAGATCGGAAACCGCCGCGTAAGCGCGCTCGTTGTCCGACCAGCGGACGACCGGATAACCGTCCACCGCGAGATGGCGCGGGATCGCCGCTTCCTCGCCCTCGGCGCGGAGCTCCGTCACGGAAATAAGATGGTCGCGGCGCTTATAGACAAGCGTCGGGACGCCCGCGCCCGCCACGATGTCGATGCGCCCGCCCGCCAAGGGAAAGCCGGCTTCCGCGAGATCGACGACTTCGGCCGCGACCGGGAGCTTGCCCGCCAGCCAGGGTTTGACCGTATGGCGGTCGGTGGAAACCACGTCGACGGGCTGGCCGGAAATCTGAGAGCGCATATGCGCCGATACGATCGCTTGCAGAGCCGTGTCGGGCGCGTTCCCGGCGGCGATGAGATGTTGCAGCCCGAGCGTCACGACCACGGTCGCGGCCATCGCGGCGGCGAAACTTCGCCAGGACGGGGGATCGCGCCAACGCGCCGTCTTCGCCTCGCGCCGCAGCGTTTGCTGCGTTTCGGCGAGCTCCATCATGCGCAAGCGCAAGGAGTCGGGAGCGCTCTCGCGCGGCGCCTTCGCGTGGATCGCCTCGCGCAGCGACTTTAGGCGCGCGTATTCCGCCGCCAGTTTCGGATCGGCGGCCAGAAGCCGCTCAATCTCGATCACGCCGGCGGCGTCGAGTTCGCCGTCGAGCGCGGCGTGCAGCAGGAGCGAGCGATCGTCGAATTCGGGTCGGGTCATGGCACCGTTCCGAGCTTTTGGGCGAGCATCGCGCGGGCGCGGGCGAGCCGCGACATGACGGTGCCGATGGGCGCGCCGGTCGCTTCCGAAATGTCGCGATAGGAGAGCCCGTTTATCTCGCGCATGACCAATGTCTCCCTGAAGGTCAGCGGCAAACCGTCGATCGCCGCGGCGACCATGGCCCGATCCGCGGTCTCGATCAGCGCGGCCTCGGGAGAAGGCGAGCCGCCTGTTTCCAACGCGTCCGCGTGCGCCTCCGCCTCCTCCGCCGCGCCGGCCAGGACGATCGCGCGCGGCCGGTTCTTGCCGAGCCAGGAATAGGCGGCGTTGCGGACGATCGCCAGCAGCCAGGCGCGGGGCCGCTCCACCGCGGCGCCGCCTTCCAGCGCCTTTAGCGCCCGGACGCAGGCGTCCTGCACGACGTCCTCGGCGTCCGTCGCGTCGCCGCAAAGCCAGCGCGCCAGTGAATAGGCGTCGTCGAGGTGCGGCAGAACATGCTCCGCGAAGTTCCGCCGCGCTGTTTCGCTCGTCACGTTCCACCGCTTGGCCGTCAGGGCGTGACCGTGATCTTGCCCTTCATCATCGGATGCAGGCCGCAGAAATAGACGACCTCGCCCGGCTTGTCGAAGATAAAGGAAAAGCTGTCGCCCGTGTCCAGCGCCTTTGAATGGAGCTTGATCTCTTGGGCGACAACATTGTGGGGAATGTCGTCGTGATTGACGAACACCACTTTCGCGCCCGCCTTGACGGTGATTTCGGCCGGCGTGAAAGCGAAGTTGTCGATGCCGACGGTGACCTCGCCGGCGGCGAGGGAGAGTCGCGGCGCGAGCGCGAAGGCGCAGGCCGCGGCGAACAGGGCTATCTTTTTCATCGGTCGCGCTCCCTTCATCCGGCCAGAGTTGAATCGACGATGGCGAGCGGCTGCTTGCCATGCGCGAGCCTGACGCTGGAGAGGCCGAGCAAAGAGCGCAACTGATCGGCTGGCGCGAGTTGCGGCCCCGGCGCTGGCGCGGAGCCCGGCGCCGGCTGGGGAAAGGCGGTCGAGCGCGCGGTGTGGAAGGTCATATTGCCTTCCACCTTTTGGGCGATCTGATCAATGTGGCCGTTGAGCACCGTCACCGAGCCAAACCGCGCGAGAAGCTTTAGCGCCTCGGCGCTGTTCTGCGTGCCCCACCCCCATTCCGGCGCGACGGTCCAGAGAGGAATATGCGCGAACACGACGATCGGCGTTGACGCGCTCTTGGACTTGAGGTCGCCACCGAGCCACGCCAGTTGTTCGGCGCCGAGATTGCCCATGCCGCCGGCCTTCAGGTCGTAAACATTGACGAGACCAACGAAATGCGCGCCGCCGCGGTCGAAGGAATACCACCCCTTGCCCTGGGAGAGCTTGCCGTAGCGGGAGAGATAGGCCGCGCCGTTGTTCTCGTCGATGACATCATGTTCTCCCGGCACATAATGCACGTCGAGCTTGGCGGCGCCGATCAGTTGATCCGCGTCGTCGAACTCGTTCGGCCTGGAGAGATGGGTGATGTCGCCGGTGTGAATCATGAAGGCGGGCTTCATCGGCAGTCCGCCGATCTTGCCTATGGCCTCGGTTAGAGTGGCGTTCGGATTGGGATTGGCCGGCTTGTTGAAGCCGATGTGGCTGTCGGAAATCTGGACGAAGGAGAAGCCCGTCGCGGCTGCTTCCGCCGACCCCACGAGACTTGAGCCGGGAACGCCGCCATTCAGCGTCCAGACGAGGCCGGAGCCGGCCCAGGCCGCGCATTTGAGCGCTTGCCTGCGGTTAAGGGATGTGTCGTCATCATGTTTCATTATCGTCTCCCATAGTCGGCGGAGCGCCGGTCACGTCAGAAGACTCGTCCGAGAGCGGGTTTATTCCCGGGAGGCGAATTTTTTCCGCGCCGCCTGGATCGCGATAAGAAGGGCCCCATGACCGCCGACGCGCAAGAAGAGACGCTGCGCTTTCTCGCCTCGCTCGACGGCGGCGACGAGATTGTCTCGACGCATATTTCGCGCGTCGTGCTCGGCCGAACGCGCGCGTTCAAATTGAAGCGCGCGGTCGCCTTTCCCTATCTCGATTTTTCGACGCCGGGGAAGCGGCTCACGATGTGCGAGCGCGAGGTCGCGCTCAACCGCCGCACCGCGCCCGCGCTCTATCTTGGCGCGAGGCGCGTCACCCGCGAGGCGGATGGCGCTCTCGCGCTCGATGGCGCGGGCGAACTCGTCGACGCCATTGTCGAAATGCGCCGCTTCGACGATGGCGCGCTGCTTGAATCCTTCGCCGCGAGGGGCGCGCTGTCAGCGCAAATCATCGAGCAACTCGGGCGAAAAATCGCCGCCTTTCACGACGAGGCGGAAATCATTCGGGAGGGCGGCGGGAGCGAGGCGATGCGCCGCATCGTGCTGCTCAACGAGAAGAGCCTGCGCGACTTTCCACCGGCGCCGCCAGGCGACATAGAGGCCCATAACGCGCGGCTGGGCGCGTTGGTGCAAACGCACGGCCCACTGCTCGACGCGCGCCACGCGCGGGGCAAGACGCGCCGCTGCCATGGCGATCTGACCTTGCGCAACATCTGCGTCGTCGACGGCGCGCCGACGCCTTTCGATTGCATCGAATTTTCCGACGAACTCGCGGCGATCGACGTGCTCTACGATCTCGCCTTTCTGCTGATGGACCTCCATCGCGTCGGGGAAAGCGGCCTCGCCAATTTGGCGCTCAACCGCTATCTCGATTGGCGCGACGAGTGCGACGGCCTGGGGCTGCTGCCCTTGTTCATGTCGCTGCGCGCGACGATCCGCGCGCATATCGGCGCCGCGCAAAACAAGCCCATTGAGGCGCGCCGCTATTTCGATCTCGCGCGCGAATTGGCGCGGGACGGCGCGCCGCGCCTCATCGCGATTGGCGGCTATAGCGGCTCCGGCAAATCCAGCGTCGCGGCGGCGCTCGCGCCGTTGATCGGCGCCGCGCCCGGCGCGCGCACGCTGAGCAGCGACCGGCTGCGCAAAAGGCTGCACGGCGCCGAGCCGACGCGGTGCCTGCCGAAGGAGGCCTATGCGCGCGAAGTCTCGGCGCGCGTTTATGAGGAGATGATGATCGAGGCGGGACGCGTCGCGCGCGCCGGCTGGCCGGTGGTGGTTGACGCGGTGTTCGACCGGGTTTCGAGCCGCGCCGAGATTGAACGGATCGCGCGGGAGGCCGGCGCGCCGTTTTTCGGCTTCTGGCTCGATGTCGATCTTTCGGCGCGGATCGCGCGCGTCGAGACGCGGCGCGACGATCCCTCCGATGCGACGCCCGAGGTGCTGCTGGCGCAAATGAAGGGCGAGACCGGCGCGATAGGCTGGCGGCGCATCGACGCCGCGCGGGGGTTAGACGCGGTTGTGGCGGAGATTGTCGGCGCGATTGGGTGACTCCCTTCTCCATTCACGGGAGAAGGGAGCGCCCCATCGAGTTGATTAAACGGCCGCATCACAACGGCTTGCTAAGAAAAATGCGCGCCGCGCCGACTGGAAAATTCTCTATCCGCCCGTGGCGGACGAAGCCGCGACGCTCGTAAAACACGGCGGCGCTTTCTTCAAAAGTGTCGAGATAGACGCCGACGCAGCCGCGCGCGCGGGCGGCCTGTTCCGCCTCCGCCAGCAGGCGGCGCCCGAACCCCTGTCCGCGCCAAGCGGGCGCGACATATAGATGCCGGACATAGAGCCAGCGCCAATGCGACACTCCGTTCAGCCCCGCGACCACGGTGCCCGAGCCGTCGCGAGCAAGGATAGAGAACGGCCGTTCGTCGCGCGGGCCAAGGCGGTCGCCGACCTCCACGCCGAGTATCACGCCGACCTCCGGCGTCTCGCGCGCGTCGATGAAATCGAATTTAATCACGTCGAGCGCGGCCTGCTGCGCGTCGTCGCCAGTCATGATAGCTGTCCCGCATGAGAGCCAAATTCGCCCTGGCAATCTGGGCCATGGCCGCGCCGCTTGCAACCGAGGCGCCCCCCGCCCAAGGCGTCGAACATGCCGCCGACGCGGCATGCGCGCAGCCCGTCAACGCCAATGGCGCGCGGCCTCGCGATTATCATCCGATCCTGCAAAGCTGCGTCAACGACGCGGGCGCGCGAAAACTCGCGACGCGGCGGATGGTTCTGGGCGCCGAGGCGCTGCTGCTCACGGTCGATCCCGACAGTCTCGCGACGAGCCTCGAGCGCGCGCGGTGCTGGCGCTGCGCGGATACAAGCGACGCGGCGGAAGCCGACACGCGCTTCATGCGCGCGCTAAAGAAGCCAGAGCCGACTCCCGCGACGCCGAAGGTTTTGGAGGACGCGGGCCTCTCGCGCGGCGCCGGCGAGGGCGTCTTCGTCACCGGCGATCTGTGCCCGAGCCGGCGCCCGCTCGACCGCGATTTTCTGGAGCTGCTCGCCAGGCAAGGCCCGGGAACGCCCGTCGCCCTGGCCATCTCGGGCCTGTGGATCGTCCATCACGCCGACGAACTCGACTGGCTGAAGCAACAGGCGGCCAGCGGCGCGCTGAACATCGTCTGGGTCAATCATTCCTATCATCACCCTTACGTCAAAAGCCGCCCCGACGCGCAAACCTATTTACTGACGCCCGGGGTCGACATCGACGCTGAGATTTTCGACACGGAACGGCTGATGATCGCCAACGGCATTACGCCATCGGCGTTTTTCCGCTTTCCCGGACTGGTTTCCGACGCGGGATTGATGGACAGGCTGCGCGAACGCCGTCTTGTCGCGCTCGGCGCCGACAGTTGGCTGGCGCTTGGTCCACGCCCCCGTCCCGGCTCGATCGTGCTGGTGCATCCCAACGGCAATGAGGAGGCCGGGCTGAGGATTTTTTCGCGCCTGTCGCGGCAGGGAAAAATGCCGAGGCCGTTCCGTTCGCTCAACGAGGCGCCGTAACCAGTTCCCGCCCGAAGCGTTGTCGTCGTTTCTTCATCGAACCAATCTAACCGTTTCGGTTGGAGGACCACCATGGAAAACGAAACCGCCGAATTGGACAGATTGCAGGCTGCCTACAAGGCGGCCGTCGAGGAATGGATTGTCGCGATCAGGAAAGAAGAGGCGCTGGCGTCGGTCAATCACACGATCGCCGAAGTCGATAAATGGGAAGAGGCCCATTTCGACGAGGACGACGCGCGCAACAAGGTCTTGGCCTTGAAGGTGGAATATGAGGACGCGCTGCGCCGCAAGTTCTTCGATTTTTAGGTTTTCGGGCGACCGGAACGCACTTTGGAAGCGCTGCTTTCCGAAATACCGATCTTCCGGCGAGCGCCACTCCGGGCTCCCGGTGATTCTCACCGGGGCGCGGTCTATCGGCTTTGTCAGCGGGCCAACGGCAATAAAGAAGCGAATCAGTCGCCGCGACGATGAATTAAAAAATTCTCAATTCTTGAAATCAACGATTTAGCATTTTGTGGAGGCGTCCACGAATAGCTCAGCTCGCGCGCGCCGGGTTGCAATCGAGCGGAGGGCTGATCATATACGACGACTATGCAGGAGAGCCTGATGTCGTACCTGGAGGGGGTTGTGTATGACCCGCCGTCAAGCGAATATCCCCCGCTCATCGTTATTTTCAGAGCAGACGGCGAAATCTTGACGGCGCGCGCGGCGGCTTCGGTCGAGGCGGCGGAATCTTTCCTCGCGGAGGTGCTGGCGGAGGTCCAGGCCAAATTAGACAGCGAATTGGCGAAGAAAGACCACCCGACGGAGCGCTGAAATCCCTAAAGCGCGGCCGACGGGGCAACGCGGAGCGTCCATGACCGGCTTCGGCGCGGCTCCGATTTCCGATATGGCGTAGTCAAGCGTCGCGGAATCAGGGGCGCGTGGACGCGCTCGAGTTCGCGGCCGAATTTTCCTTACATTGACAAGGATTGTGGCGGCTCTTATCTCTCCGCCGGGAATTTGCGTCGAAACCCGTGGGCCTCCGCGGGGCGCGTAGGCCGCCCGAGCGGTTCCCAGCGCTTGACGAAGCGCCCGTTCTCAAAGGTTTCGACGTATCGGCGCGCCAGCCTTAAGCGAGCGCTCCGGTCCAGTCAGAAAGGTTCCACGAATGTTCGGCGCCCTCGCCAAGAAAATTTTCGGCTCCGCAAACGAACGCCGGCTGAAGACCTATCAGCCGAAAGTCAGGGCGATCAACGCGCTGGAGCCCGAGGTCGCCGCGCTCTCGGACGAGGCGCTGCGCGCCCGCACGCAGGAGTTCCGCGAGCAGTTCGCCGCCGGCAGGACGCTTGACGATCTGCTCGTGCCCGCCTTCGCAACGGTGCGCGAGGCGGCGAGGCGCACGCTCGGCCAGCGCCATTTCGACGTGCAGCTGATCGGCGGCATGGTGCTGCACGAGGGCGGCATCGCCGAGATGCGCACCGGCGAAGGCAAGACGCTGGTCGCGACGCTCGCGGTCTATCTCAACGCGCTGCCGGGAAAAGGCGTGCATGTCGTCACCGTCAACGACTATCTCGCCAAGCGCGACGCCGAATGGATGGGGCAAATCTATAACTTCCTCGGCATGAGCGTCGGCGTCATCGTTCACGACATTTCGGACGAGGATCGCTCCGCCGCCTACGCCAGCGACATCACCTACGGCACCAATAACGAGTTCGGCTTCGACTATCTGCGCGACAATATGAAATACGAGCTGGCGCAGATGGCGCAGCGCGGACATTCGTTCGCGATCGTCGACGAAGTGGATTCGATCCTCATCGACGAGGCGCGCACGCCGCTGATCATTTCCGGCCCGATCGACGATAAATCCGATCTCTACAACGCCATCGACAAGCTCCTCCCGAAGCTCGTCAAGGAAGATTACGACCTCGACGAGAAGCAGCGCTCGATCAGCCTGACCGACGCTGGCAACGAACATATGGAGGAATTGCTCGGCGAGGCCGGCATCCTCACCGAGGGCGCGCTCTACGAGGCGCAGAACGTCACCATCGTCCACCACGTCAATCAGGCCCTGCGCGCGCACAAGCTGTTCCAGCGCGACAAGGATTACATCGTGCGCAAGGGCGAGGTCGTCATCATCGACGAATTCACCGGCCGCATGATGCCGGGCCGCCGCTATTCGGAAGGGCTGCATCAGGCGCTCGAAGCCAAGGAGCATGTCCAGGTCCAGCCGGAAAACGTGACGCTGGCCTCGATCACCTTCCAAAATTACTTCCGCCTTTATAGCAAGCTGGCCGGCATGACCGGCACGGCCTCGACCGAGGCGCTCGAATTCGCCGAAATCTACAAGCTCGACGTCGTCGAAATTCCGACGCACCGTCCGGTCCAGCGCATCGACGAGGACGACGAGGTCTATCGCACCGCCGGCGAGAAGCTGACGGCCATAGCGGCGGAAATCGAGGCGGCGAGCGCCAATCTGCAACCCTTGCTCGTCGGCACGACCTCGATCGAGAAATCCGAGCAACTGGCGCAATATCTGACCAAGCAGGGCTACACGCAGATCGACTTCACCGATCCCAAGGCGCTGCCCAAACTTTATGTCGCCGCCCGCGCCGGCAAGCCTTCAAAACTGTTCGCGGTGCTGAATGCCCGCTTCCACGAGCTCGAGGCCTATATCGTCGCGGAAGCCGGCGTGCCCGGCGCGATCACCGTCGCGACCAACATGGCGGGCCGCGGCACCGACATTCAGCTTGGCGGCAATGTGGAGATGCGCGTTACGCAAGAATGCGTCGGGCTCGAAGGCGACGCGTTGGAAGCCAAGGAAGCGGAGATCAGGGCCGAGGTCGCGCGGTTCAAGGAGCAGGCCATCGCCGCCGGCGGCCTCTATATCATCGGCACGGAGCGCCACGAGAGCCGACGCATCGACAATCAGCTGCGCGGACGCTCGGGTCGCCAGGGCGATCCGGGGCGCTCGAAATTCTACCTGTCGCTGCAAGACGATCTGATGCGCATCTTCGGCTCCGAGCGCATGGATTCGATGCTGGTCAAGCTCGGATTGCAGGAGGGCGAGGCGATCGTCCATCCCTGGATCAACAAGGCGCTGGAGAAGGCGCAGCAAAAGGTCGAGGCGCGCAACTTCGACATGCGCAAGAACGTGCTGAAGTTCGACAATGTGATGAACGATCAGCGCAAGGTGATCTTCGAACGCCGCCGCGAAATCATGTCGGACGAGAGCGTCGAGGATCATGTCGCCGACATGCGCGAGGAAGTCGTCGACAAGATGGTCGCGCTTCATATTGCCCACAACGCCTACGCCGAGGCGTGGGATGTCGCGGGTCTCGCCGAGGAGGCGAAGGAAAAGCTCAATATCGAGCCGCCGATCGCCCAATGGGCCGCCGAGGAAGGCATCGCCGACGAGGAGATTCGCGAACGTCTGCTCGCCGCGGCGAACGAAGCTTATGCCGCCAAGGTCGAGAAAAACACGCCCGAGCTGATGCGCATGATCGAGAAGCAGTTCGTGCTTCAGGCGCTCGATTTTCTATGGCGCGACCATCTGATCGCGCTCGACCATCTGCGCCAGGTCGTCGGCTGGCGCGGCCTGGCGCAGCGCGACCCGTTGAACGAATATAAGTCCGAGGCGCTGGAACTGTTCAAGACGCTGATGGAGCATTGGGACGAACGCGTGACGCAGCAGTTGATGCGCGTCGACGTCTCGTTCGAGGCGCCGCCCTCCGCGCCGATGGAATTGCCGCCGATGCAGATGTCGCATCCGGCGCCGGAAGCGCTTGGCGGCGGCATGGGCGATCAGGCGATCCTCGCCGATCTCAACGCCCGCCTCGCCGCGGTGGACTTTTCGGCCGCGCCGACGGTCGCCGCGGCGCCAGCCGAGCCGCGCGACCCGCTAAATCCCGCCACTTGGGGCAAGGTCGGCCGCAACGAGTCCTGTCCCTGCGGCTCCGGCAAAAAATACAAGCATTGCCACGGCGCATTGGTCTAAGCTCGTCGCCCTTCTTCTCTCCGCAAGCGGGGAGAAGCAACCCGCCCGCCCACCGCCTCGCGGAGATTCCCTTGTCCGACATCGATTTTTCCAAGGTTCTCGTCGCGCAGGGCGGCGGCCCGACCGCCGTCATTAACCAATCGCTGGTCGGCGCCGTGCTGGAATCGCGCAAATTTCGTCAGGTCGAGCGCGTCTACGGCGCGTTTCACGGCGTGCGCGGAATCGTCGACGAGAATTTCGCCGATCTGACGCAGGAGACGACCCACAACCTCGAACTCGTGGCCGGCACCCCTTCGTCCGCGCTCGGCTCGACGCGCGACAAACCGGACGTCAAATATTGCCAGGAAATCTTCAAGGTTTTGCAGGCGCACAAGATCGGCTGCTTCTTTTATATTGGCGGCAACGATAGTTCCGACACGGTCCGCATCGTCTCGCAGGAGGCCAAGGCGCATGGCTATCCGCTGCGGGCCATCCATATCCCCAAGACCATCGACAATGATCTGATGGTCAACGACCACACGCCGGGCTTTCCGTCCGCGGCGCGCTTCGTCGCGCAAGCCTTCGCCGGCGCCAATCTCGATAATTGGGCGCTGCCGGGCGTCTATATCGGCGTCGTGATGGGGCGCCACGCGGGCTTTTTGACCGCCGCCTCGGCGCTGGGCAAGAAATTCCCCGACGACGGCCCGCACCTGATTTACGTTCCCGAACGCCCTTTCGTCGTCGACAACTTCCTCGCCGGCGTGAAATCCACGATGGAGCGCCTCGGCCGCTGCGTCGTCGCGGTGTCGGAGGGCGTTTCCGACGAAAACCATACGCCCATCGCCGAAAAGCTGGCCAAGAAAGTCGAGCGGGACTCGCACGGAAATGTGCATTTGGGCGGCGGCGCGCTGGCCGACGAACTGAGCGATCTGGTCAAGGACAAGCTTGGGTTCAAGCGCGTGCGGGCCGACACTTTCGGTTATTTACAGCGCAGTTTCGTCGGCTGCGTCTCGGATGTCGACCAGCGCGAGGCGCGGGAAGTCGGCGAAAAGGCCGTGCAATACGCCATTTGGGGTGACAGTTGCGGGAGTGTGACAATCCACCGCACGGGGCTCTATTCGGTCGACTACCGCCTGACCCCGCTGGAGGAAATCGCCGCCAAGACCAAGGTCATGCCCGACGAGTTCATCAGCCCTTGCGGCGCCGACGTCACCGACGCCTTCCGTTACTATCTGCGGCCGCTGCTGGGCAGCGGAATGGCCGACGCCTACCGCCTGAGGCTGGCGCGGGTGCCGAAGATTCTGAAAGCTTGAGGCGGGGCGCCCGGTCCTGGGCGCGATTCTTGCTAACCCGTGCCGGGCGTGGTTCCGGTTGCATTCTGTGCAAGCCCCTATAAATTAGGACATGAAGGGGTCGATCGTTGCGCGCGACGGGGACCTCCACCTTTTATTAGGTTGGCGCGTGTATCGCTTATGGTTGGTTCGATTCGCCAAGCGGGCCGATTGATCGGGAGAAGAAGATGAGCAAGGTCGGCAGCAGCGATTCAAAGAACACGCTCTATTGCTCGTTCTGCGGCAAGAGCCAGCACGAAGTGCGCAAGCTCATCGCTGGCCCCACGGTGTTCATCTGCGACGAATGCGTCGAACTATGCATGGACATTATTCGCGAAGAAAATAAGACGGCGCTCGTCAAGCAGCGCGACGGCATTCCGACGCCGCGCGAAATCTGCAAAGTGCTCGACGATTACGTGATAGGCCAGGCCCAGGCGAAGCGCGTGCTGTCGGTGGCGGTCCACAACCATTACAAACGACTCAATCACGCCACCAAGCACGGCGACGTGGAGTTGGCGAAGTCGAACATTTTGCTGATCGGCCCGACCGGCGTCGGCAAGACCATGCTGGCGCAGACGCTCGCGCGCATTCTCGACGTGCCCTTCACGATGGCCGACGCCACCACGCTTACCGAAGCCGGCTATGTCGGCGAAGACGTCGAAAACATCATCCTGAAGCTGTTGCAGGCGTCCGACTACAATGTCGAGCGCGCCCAGCGCGGCATCGTCTATGTCGACGAAATCGACAAAATCTCCCGCAAGTCCGACAATCCTTCGATCACCCGCGACGTGTCCGGCGAGGGCGTGCAGCAGGCGCTGCTCAAGATCATGGAGGGCACGGTCGCCTCCGTGCCGCCGCAAGGTGGGCGCAAGCATCCGCAGCAAGAATTCCTACAGGTGGACACGACCAACATATTGTTCATTTGCGGTGGCGCCTTCGCCGGGCTCGAAAAGATCATTTCCGCGCGCGGCCGCAGCACGTCGATCGGCTTCGGCGCCACCGTGCAGGCGCCGGACGAACGCCGCACCGGCGATATTTTCCGCCAGGTGCAACCGGAAGACCTGCTCAAATTCGGTCTGATCCCCGAATTCGTCGGCCGTCTGCCGGTCATCGCGACGCTCGAGGATCTCGACGAGGAAGCGTTGAAGCGCATCCTCACCGAGCCGAAGAACGCGCTGGTGAAGCAATATCAGCGGCTGTTCGAAATGGAGAACACCGAGCTGACCTTCCAGGACGAGGCGCTGTCCGCGGTGGCGCGCAAGGCGATCGAACGGCGCACCGGCGCGCGCGGTCTGCGCTCGATCATGGAAGGCATTCTGCTCGACACCATGTTCGACCTGCCCGGCCTCGAAGGCGTCGAGAATGTCGTGATCGGCCCGGAGGTCGTCGAGGGCAAGGCGCGTCCGCTCTACATTTACGCGGAACGCAACGAAAAGACCGGCGCCAGCAGCGCTTAGCCGTCGCGCGGGAGCGGGGCGCGTTCGCGCGCCGCGCCATCCCGGCGGAATCCGCGCCGCGCGTCTCATGGTTTTTGGTCGCGTCGAGAGTTTACGCGTCGCATGCAATTGTTTCGGCTTACCGCGAGGCGGCGCGAAATGCGCGTCGGAGCGGTGCCGCGGTTGTGGCTCGGTTGGAGCCCTCCGCACCCGTCGCGCGGCGCGCGCGGGGAAGTCGGTCGCGTCTTGAAACCCTGTCCGCGTCACCCATTTCTTGCGTTATGGAGGCTTTACAGCCTCGATCGTGGAAGCGCCCCGGCGGGGCGCGACCACGCCCCCAAAGGCCCGCCGTACAAGGCGCGGCGCCAGAGTTGCTTCGCCACGGCGTGTCCTGATCGTGGCGATAACCCTTAAGGAAGAACAAATGACGAGCGAAAAGCGCGGCACGATTGCGCCTGGAACGATCGAGAGCTTCCCGGTCCTTCCCTTGCGCGATATCGTCGTGTTTCCCCACATGATCGTCCCGCTGTTTGTCGCTCGCGACAAATCGATTCGCGCCTTGGAGGAGGTCACCAGGACCGACCGTCCAATTCTGCTCGCGACGCAGAACAACGCCAGCGACGACGATCCGGCGACCGACGCGATCTATACGATCGGCACCCTCGCGACCGTGCTGCAGTTGCTGAAACTGCCCGACGGCACCGTGAAGGTTCTCGTGGAGGGCCAGAGCCGCGCCAAGGTGCGGCGCTTTACGCGCTCGGAGGATTTCTACGAGGCGGACGCCGAGGCGCTGGCCGACGAAATCGATTCGCCGGTCGAAGTCGAGGCGCTTGGCCGCTCGGTCATTTCCGAATTCGAAAGCTATGTGAAGCTCAACAAGCGCGTCTCGACCGAGATCGTCGGCGCGGTGACGCAGATCGAGGATTTCTCGAAGCTCGCCGACACCGTCGCTTCGCATATCTCGGTGAAGATCTCCGACAAGCAGGATGTGCTGGAGACCGTCAATGTCGCGCGCCGGCTCGAGAAGTGCCTGGCGTTGATGGAGAGCGAAATCTCGGTCCTGCAGGTCGAGAAGCGCATTCGCACGCGCGTCAAGCGCCAGATGGAGAAGACGCAGCGCGAATATTATCTCAACGAGCAGATGAAGGCGATCCAGAAAGAGCTTGGCGACGAGGACGGCAAGGACGATCTCGCCGAACTCGAGGAGCGGATCAAGAACACCAAGCTCTCCAAGGAAGCGCGCGACAAGGCGACCGGCGAGTTGAAGAAGTTGCGCCAGATGTCGCCGATGTCGGCCGAGGCCACCGTCGTGCGCAACTATCTTGACTGGATTCTGTCGATCCCGTGGGGCAAGCGCTCCAAGGTGAAGAAGGATCTCGTGCAGGCGCAGGAGGTGCTCGACGCGGATCACTTCGGACTCGACAAGGTCAAGGAGCGGATTCTCGAATATCTCGCGGTGCAGACCCGCGCCAACAAGCTCGCGGGGCCGATCCTGTGCCTCGTTGGCCCGCCGGGCGTCGGCAAGACCTCGCTCGGCAAGTCCATCGCCAAGGCGACCGGGCGCGAATTCGTGCGCATGTCGCTCGGCGGCGTGCGCGACGAAGCGGAAATCCGCGGCCATCGGCGCACCTATATCGGCTCCATGCCCGGCAAGATCATTCAGTCGATGCGCAAGGCCAAGACCGCCAATCCGTTGTTCCTGCTCGACGAGATCGACAAGATGGGCATGGACTTCCGCGGCGATCCGTCGTCGGCGCTGCTGGAGGTGCTGGACCCCGAGCAGAACGCTTCGTTCAACGACCATTACCTCGAGGTCGATTACGACCTCTCCAACGTGATGTTCGTGACGACGGCGAATACGCTCAACATTCCGGCGCCGCTGATGGACCGCATGGAGATCATCCGCATCGCCGGCTACACCGAGGACGAAAAGGCCGAGATCGCCCGCGCGCATCTCATCCCCAACGCCGTCAAGAAGCACGGACTGGCGCCCAAGGAGTGGCGGATAGAGGACGGCGCGCTGAAAACGCTGATCCGCCGCTACACCCGCGAGGCCGGCGTGCGCAATCTGGAGCGCGAAATCTCCAACCTCGCGCGCAAGGCGGTGAAGGAGATTTTGCTCGCCAAGAAGGTCAAGCAAGTCGTCGTCACCGACGCCAACATCTCCGATTATCTCGGCGTGCCGAAATATCGCTACGGCGAGGCGGAGTTGGAGGATCAGGTCGGCGCGGTCACGGGTCTCGCCTGGACCGAGGTGGGCGGCGAATTGCTGACCATCGAAGGCGTGATGATGCCCGGCAAGGGCCGCATGACCGTCACCGGCAATCTGCGCGACGTGATGAAGGAGTCGATTTCGGCGGCGGCCTCCTATGTGCGCTCGCGGGCCGTCGATTTCGGGCTGGAGCCGCCGCTGTTCGACCGCCGCGACATCCATGTGCACGTGCCGGAAGGCGCGACGCCCAAGGACGGCCCTTCGGCGGGCGTCGCGATGGCCACCGCCATCGTCTCGGTGATGACCGGCATTCCCGTCCATCGCGAGATCGCGATGACCGGCGAGATCACCTTGCGCGGACGCGTGCTGCCGATCGGCGGACTTAAGGAAAAGCTGCTCGCGGCGCTGCGCGGCGGCTTGAAGAAAGTGCTGATCCCGGAAGAAAACGCCAAGGATCTCGTGGACATTCCGCAGTCGGTGAAAAACGAGCTGGAGATCGTGCCAGTCGCGCGCATGGAGGAAGTGCTCAAACACGCCCTCGTCTCGCAACCGGTTCCGATCGTCTGGAACGAGCCGCCGCCGGCCCTCACGCCGCCCACGGCGGGCGACGACGACGTGACCGGCGTGCGCGCGCATTAAAGGCGGCGCGCTTTCATCGCGGGCCCCGCCAAGCCTGAACGGCCTGGCGGGGCCTTTTTTTGACCAAAGTCGATTACAAAAAGGCCCGCGCCGCCCTGAATCACGGCGTATTTTCCGCCGATCGCCGATATTCCCCCGGAAATCCGGGGATTTTTGCGCTTGACCGCCCGCCAGCCCTTGCCTTTGCTGCAATTCGGGCTCACGTTCCCCCAACATCGAAGGCCGTCGATTCGATTCCGCCTCGCTTGTTCAAGCGAGCATGGAGGCCTCATCGGGCGGCAATCGGTGCGAAGAAGAAGGAACAGGCCATGGTCAACAAATTGGAATTGGTCGAACACATCGCCGCCGCGACCGACACGTCAAAGGCGGCCTCCGCCGCGGCGCTCGACGCGGTGATCGAGGGAATCACCAAGGCCCTCAAAAAGGGTGAAGAAGTGCGTCTCGTGGGGTTTGGCACATTCTCGGTCAAGAAGCGCGCCGCCGGCAAGGGGCGCAATCCCGCCACCGGCGAGGAGATCAAAATCCCCGCCTCGAAGAGCGCGCGCTTCAAATCCGGCGCGACGCTGAAAGCCGCCCTCAACAAAAAGTGAGCGCGAAAGACGGTTGGCGCGCGCGCCTCGGCCGCGCGGTTTTCCGCCGCCGGGGGCTTTGGCTCTCGGCGGAATTTTTCGCCGAAGCCGGGGCTTGCCTCGGGCCGGCGTGATCTCGTAAACCTCTTGGCGCGCCAAAGCTCCTGGAGCCTTTGCGCCGGGCGGCTAGCTCAGTTGGTAGAGCATCTCGTTTACACCGAGAGGGTCGGCGGTTCGAGCCCGTCACCGCCCACCAGAGGTCCCTCCCCGCGCGGCCCCCCATGCCTTAAATCCCCTTTCCCGCGCGCGCCCGACGCATTAGGATCGCGGCGTAGCTGGAGCAAGATTCTTATGAGACATGCAACCGCGATTCTCCGCCTGCTGGCGTTGGCGTTCTTGCTTGTTCTCGGCGCCGCCTCGGTCCGGGCGGAGGCGATGTCATTCCAGATGGTGACGCTCGGGGTCGGCCATTGCCGCGCGAATTGCCCACAGGTCATCGCGGCCTCCGGCGAGATCGACGAGGGCAGCGCGGATAATTTCCTGCGCTTCGTTTATGACCATGTCCACTCCGGCGCGATGCACGGCGTAGTGCTGCTCGATTCGCCCGGCGGCCATGTCGTGGCGGCGATGGAGCTGGGACAGACCATCCGCAAGCTCGGAATGGCGGTGATCGTCGCCCGCCCCGGCGCGGAAAGCTCGCTGACCGGCGACCTGTTTTCCGGCAAATGCTATTCGGCCTGCGTCTATGCGCTGATGGGCGGACGCAAGCGGGTCATCCCGCCGCAAAGCAAGGTCGGTGTGCACCGCATGTTCAATTACGCCACCAATTTCAGTCTCGCGGACGGCGGCTTCGTGCGCGAGCGCTACCTCGACGACGGCGACATGCGGAACAAGCTGGCGCGCTACACGACGGCGATGGGCGTCAGCAGCGGCCTCATCACCCTCGCCGAGCACACCTCGCCCGACATCATTCATGTGTTGACGCCCGCCGAGATCGCGCGCTGGCGGCTCGGTTCTAGCAAACTTTGATCGGCCGATTTCATCGCGGGCGAGGGGTCGACCGGCGGCCCACTTGGGACGGGCGGCGATTTTTGGATTTGCATTCCGCGGCGATATCCCCATAAAAAGCCGGCGGTCCCGCGAAAAGAAACTCAAGGCGAGAGTTCCATGAAGCATATCATCGACGGTCTCGAACAGCGGCGCAATTCGGCGCGCCTCGGCGGCGGCCACAAGCGCATCGAAGCGCAGCACGGCCGCGGCAAGCTCACGGCGCGCGAGCGCATCGAGTTGCTGCTCGACCAAGGCTCCTTCGAGGAGTTCGATATGTTCGTGCAACATCGCTGCACGGATTTCGGCATGGACCAGGGCGAAAAAATCCCCGGCGACGGCGTCGTCACCGGCTGGGGCACGGTCAACGGCCGCCCCGTGTTCGTCTTCGCCAAGGATTTCACGGTGTTCGGCGGATCGCTGTCCGAGACCCATGCGCAAAAAATCACCAAGCTGCAGGATATGGCGCTGAAGAACCGGGCGCCGATCATCGGCATTTTCGACGCCGGCGGCGCGCGCATCCAGGAGGGCGTCGCGGCGCTCGGCGGCTATGGCGAGGTGTTCCAGCGCAATGTGCTGGCCTCCGGCGTCATTCCGCAGATTTCGGTGATCATGGGCCCCTGCGCCGGCGGCGACGTCTATTCGCCGGCGATGACCGACTTCATCTTCATGGTGCGCGACACCAGCTATATGTTCGTCACCGGCCCAGACGTGGTGAAGACCGTCACCAACGAGACCGTCACCGCCGAGGAGCTTGGCGGCGCCTCGGTCCATACCACCAAAAGCTCGATCGCCGACCGCGCCTACGACAATGACGTCGAGGCGCTGCTGCAAATGCGCCGGCTGATCGACTTCCTGCCCTCCTCCAACACGGACGAGGCACCGGATTGGCCAAGCTTTGACGATCCCGACCGGCTCGATCTGTCGCTCGACACGCTGATCCCCGATAATCCCAACAAGCCCTATGACATCAAGGAGCTGATCTCCAAGATCGTCGACGAGAGCGACTTCTTCGAAATCCAGGACGCGCACGCCAAGAACATCGTCACCGGCTTTGGCCACGTCGAGGGCCGCACGGTCGGCTTCGTCGCCAACCAGCCGATGGTGCTCGCCGGCGTGCTCGACATCGACGCCTCGAAGAAGGCCGCGCGCTTCGTGCGCTTTTGCGACTGCTTCAACATCCCGATCGTCACTCTGGTCGACGTGCCGGGCTTCCTCCCCGGAACCGCGCAGGAATATGGCGGCCTCATCAAGCATGGCGCCAAGCTGCTGTTCGCCTATGCCGAGGCGACCGTTCCGAAGGTGACGCTGATCACCCGCAAGGCCTTTGGCGGGGCGTATGACGTCATGGCGTCGAAGCATCTGCGTGGCGACGTGAACTACGCCTGGCCCTCGGCGCAAATCGCCGTCATGGGCGCCAAGGGCGCGGTGGAGATCATCTTTCGCGCCGACATTGGCGATCCCGAAAAGATCGCCCAGCGCACCAAGGAATATGAGGACCGCTTCCTGTCACCCTTCGTGGCCGCCGAGCGCGGCTACATCGACGAGGTGATCACGCCGCACGCGACGCGCAAGCGAATCGCCCGCGCGCTGGCGCTGCTTCGCCACAAGAAGCTGGAAAATCCCTGGAAGAAACACGACAATATTCCGCTCTAGGCCATGGGGCGAGGCTGAAGGCTCGCGGTCCGAGGCGCATTATGAGACCGCGAGGCTTCAGCCTCGCGTTTCCGGCTTAGCGCTTGGCGTGATAGTCGCGATACCAGTCGACGAGCGCCGACACCCCGTCGGCCACGCTCGTCGACGGACGATAGCCGGTTAGCCGCATGAGCAGGTCGCTGTCGGCCAGGGTCCGGGGCGCGTCGCCCTTTTGCATGTCCACATAGTTGCGGACCGCCTTCTTGCCGAGTTTTTGTTCGACGGTCTCGATGAAGTCGAGCAGATTCACGGGTTCGCCGCGCCCGATATTGACGATGCGGTATGGCGCCACCGGCGATGTCGCGGGATCGCCAGCCCCCAGCGCGGGCGGAACATCGATCAGCCGCCGGATCGCCTCGACGAGATCGTCGATATAGGTGAAGTCGCGCTCCATTTTGCCGTGGTTGTAGATGTCGATGGTCCGGCCGTTTTCGATCGCCTCGACGAATTTGAGCGGCGCCATGTCAGGCCGGCCCCACGGCCCATAGACCGTGAAAAAGCGAAACATCGTGGTCGGAATCGCCCACAGATGCGCATAGGAATGCGCCATCGCCTCATTGGCCTTCTTGGTCGCGGCGTAAAGCGTGAGCGGTCGGTCGGTCTTGTCCTCCTCGCGGAACGGCGTGCGCTCATTGGCGCCATAGACCGAACTCGTGGACGCCATTAGCAAATGGCGCACCGGATGCTTGCGCGCGCATTCCAGCACGTTGAACCCGCCGACCAGATTGCTGTCGACATAGGCGCGCGGATTCTCGAGGCTGTAGCGCACGCCGGCCTGGGCCGCGAGATGCACGATCACGTCGGGAGCCGCGGCCTCGACGGCGCCCTCGAGCGCCTCCATGTCCTCGAGCATGGCGATATGCTGGCGAAAGCCGCTCATGCCCTTCAGGATCGCGAGGCGCGCGTGCTTCAGCTCCAGGCCGTAATAAGTGGTCATGCCGTCGTAGCCATCGACTTGATGGCCAGCTTCGAGCAAACGCCTCGCCAAGTGAAAGCCGATGAAACCGGCCGTCCCCGTCACAAAAATGCGCATTTGTCCCACGAGGTTCCGGTGAGCGCCAATCGCGGCGCGCCAGTCTTCGCCGAAGCGCCGGGGGACTGTCAAGACGCGCGGCGCGCTCGGCTTACGCGACCGTCTCGACCGCCGCCTCAAGCCCAAGCAGCCGCGCCAGCGTCTTGACGCGGTTCATGAGGCGATCGCTGACGAGATCGGCCCGAGGCGCCGGCAGGGTCAGCGTCAGACGCCCGTGACGCGCGCGCAGCGGCGTCTGCGGCAAGACGCCGGGCATGGAGGCCGACAGCAGATAGGCGACGCGCATCGCCGAGCCGAGCACCCGCGCGCGGATCAGCAGCCGCGTCGTCAACAACCCGCGCAGCGCCGCGAAATCATGTTCGCCTTCGGCGCCCTGGTGGCGGAACACCACGGCCAGCGCGAGAAAGGCCCGGCCGGGATGATCGACGCCGACAAAGGCCCCATGGGTGACGATGTTCGTCGCCTGCCGCGCGCGATAATCGGGATGGGCGCGCCAGGAAACGTCGGACAGCAGACAGGCCGCGTGGCGCAGACGCTTCTCCTCGAAGGTTTCGTCAAGCTCGCTGGACGCCATGAAGGCGTCGGTCCAGGCGATCAATTCGTCGCCGTAGGCGGGCGCCCGCGCCAGCAGCGCGCCCTGTTCGCGCGCGGCGCAAAGAAGCGGATCGGCGGCGCGCGCGGCGGCGGACAATCGCTCGTAGAGCAAACCCTCGCGCACGCCGGCCGCCGAGATCACGATCTCTCGCGGTTTGGCTCGGCGAATGATCTCGTCGAGCACGATGGCACCATAGGCGAGCAGCGGACGCCGCGCCGTCGAGACGGCCGCGATGTCGGTGATCGCCTCGCTGTCGATGCGCAGCGCCAGCTCCGCGAAGGCCGCCGCCTCGCTGGTCTGGATGCGGTAATTGTGCATCACGTCGAGCGGATAGTTGCACTGGCGCATATGCAGCCGGGCGAGCGCGCGCCAGGTGCCGCCAACGGCGTAGAACGCGCGCCCGCGCAATTCGGCGAGCGGCCTCGTCTCGGCGAGCGCCTTGCGCGCGATGCGGCTGGCGTCGCGCGTCGAACGTTTCGAGGCGTCCATCAGGGCTAGGCCGCCGAGCGGCAGGGTCACGCCGTCGCCGCAAACGCCGCCGACGACGTCGATGAGTTCGAGCGAGCCGCCGCCGAGATCGCCGACCACGCCATCGGGCGCGTGAATGGCCGAAATGACTCCGAGCGCGGACAGCTCCGCCTCGCGCCGGCCGGAGAGCAGGACGATTTCGCGGCCGATCGCCGCGCGCGCGGCGCCCAGAAAGGCCGGCCCGTTCGCCGCGTCGCGCGCGGCGGCCGTAGCGATCACGGTGATGTCGTCGATCTCCATCGTCTCGCACAGCGCGCGAAAGCGGCGCAGAGCCTTCAACGCCTTGTCGACGCCATCCTCGGCGAGTCGACCGCTGGTGACGACGCCCTTGCCGAGCGCGCACATCGCCTTCTCGTTGAAGATCGGCGTCAGCGCGCGCGACAACCCTTGGTAGGCGACGAGGCGCACTGAATTGGAGCCGATGTCGACGATGGCGACGGGCTTGCCGTGGTCGCCGAACGCTACGCGGGACAGATCGCTAATGGTCGTGGCCTCAGTCATGTTCCCGGCGCTTGAGCAGGGAGCGCGGGCGCCACTCCTTGAGAGACTTGCCGCGCCCGGAAAGGCTCGGGTTCGTCATGAAGTATTTGTGGGCGTTGAATCGCTCCTCGCCCGGCGGAGGCGTTATGCGCGAGGACGAGCCGTCCGGCAAGACACGATAGCTCTGCTCGTTGTCGATGAGATTGGCCATCATGATCTGATCGAGCACCTGCTGATGCACGGTCTGATTGGTGATCGGCATCAATGTCTCGACGCGCCGATCGAGATTGCGCGGCATCAGATCGGCCGAGGAAATATACAGCGACGCGCGCGGATGCGGCAGCGCGTAGCCGCCGCCAAACGCATAAACGCGCGCATGTTCGAGAAAACGCCCGACGATGGATTTCACGCGGATGTTTTCGGAGAGGCCGGGAACGCCGGGCCGCAGGCAGCATATGCCGCGCACGACGAGTTCGATCGAAACGCCGGCCTGCGACGCCAGATAAAGCGCGTCGATGATTTCGGGATCGACCAGCGCGTTGCATTTGCCCCAGATCGTCGCCGGCTTGCCCGCCTTGGCGAAGGCGATCTCCTGGTCGATGTGTTCGAGCAACTTCTTCTTGAGCGAGATCGGCGACACCGACATGCGCTCGAGCCCCGCCGGTTCCGCGTAGCCGGTAATGTAGTTGAAGATGCGCGACACGTCGCGGCCGATCGCCGCGTCCGCCGTGAACAGCGAAATATCGGTGTAGATGCGGGCCGTGACCGGATGATAATTGCCGGTGCCGATATGGCAGTAGGTGGCGAGTCCGGTCCCCTCGCGCCGCACCACCATCGACAATTTGCCGTGCGTCTTCAGTTCGAGGAAGCCGAACACCACCTGCGCGCCGGCGCGTTCGAGATCGCGCGCCCAGCGAATATTGGCCTCCTCGTCGAAGCGGGCCTTAAGCTCGACCAGCGCAGTCACCGACTTGCCCGCCTCGGCCGCCTCGACCAGGGCGCGCACGATCGGGCTGTTGGCCGAGGTGCGATAGAGCGTCTGCTTGATCGCCACGACATTGGGGTCGCGCGCCGCCTGCTGCAAATACTGCACGACGACGTCGAAGGATTCATAGGGGTGATGAACCACCAGATCCTTCTGCTTGATGGCGAGGAAGCAATCGCCGCCATTGTCGCGCACGCGCTCTGGAAAGCGCGGATTATAGGGCTTGAACTTCAGATCGGGCCGATCGAGCGACACGATCTCGGAAAGATCGTTGAGCGCCAGCATTCCGTCGAGTTCGAACACCTCCTCGTCGTCGACGTCGGTTTCCGCCGCGACGAGCGCGCGCAACGTCACCGGCATGTCGGCGGCCACCTCCAACCGGATCACCGAGCCGCGCCGGCGCCGTTTCAGCGCCGTCTCGAACAGCCGCACCAGATCCTCGGCCTCTTCCTCGACTTCCATGTCGCTGTCGCGAATGACCCGGAATAAGCCCTGCCCCCGCAAAATATAGCCGGGGAACAATCGTTGCGCGTGCAGCGCGATCAGCGTTTCGAGCCGCATGAAGCGCTCACGCCCCGAGGGAGCCGCGGCCGGCGCGCCCGCGGCGCCCGGCAGACGCACGAAGCGTTCGATCTTCTGCGGCAGACGCACCAGCGCCTGCAGAATCTTGCGGTCGCCTGGGTGGATCAGCTCAAGCGCCAGCGTGATGCCGAGATTGGGAATGAAGGGAAAGGGATGCGCCGGATCGACGGCCAGCGGAGTCAACACGGGGAAAATGCGCGTGAGAAAATGATCCTCCAGCCACTCGCGATCCGCCTTGGAGAGATCGCCGGGCTCGACGATGACGACGCCGACTTCCTCGATGTCCCGCCGCAACTCGCGCCATCGGCGCATCTGCTGATCGGTCAGCTCGATGACGCGCTCCTTGATGCGGATGAGCTGCTCCCCCGGGCTGAGCCCGTCCTGCGAAAGGGTGTTGAACTCCGAGCGCGCCTGCCCGCGCAGACCGGCGACGCGCACCATGAAGAATTCGTCGAGATTATTCGCCGAGATCGACAGAAAGCGCAGTTGCTCCAGCAGCGGATGATTGCGGTTCGAGGCCTCCTCGAGCACGCGCCGATTGAACTCGAGCCAGGACAATTCGCGGTTCACGAAGCGCTTGGGCGAGGTCATCAGCTCTTCGGGACGCAACAGGATATCGCCGGGCGCTTCGATCACGACGGCCGCTTCGTTTGGATTGTGTTTTTCCCGCGTCACGCAAATTCTCCGTCAAATTTCACGCATAGTGCCACAGGAGCGCCGCCGGGGCAGCGGATATTTCACTCTTGTCGCGACCGCTCCAACAATTCCGCCGCCAGCCCCCGCGTCACCCGCCGCCCGCGCGCGAGCGCCTCGCGGTCGAGGTCGCGCACGAAGGCGCGCGCCGCTTCCAGCGAGCGCTCTAGCCGCAGGGCGATATAGTCGATCAAGCCCGATTCGACGGTCAATTGCCGATCGCGAAACAGCTTTTCGAGAACGGCGCGCATCAGCCCATCGTCCGGCGAACCGATCTCAACCACCGGCGCACGACGTAAACGTGACAGGAGATCTGGCAGGCGCACCGTGTCGCCGCGCGGCGGCCGGCGCGCGGTCAGCAAAACGGAGGCGTCGCTCTCACGCGCGAAGTTCAGCAGATGGAACAACGCCGTCTCGTCCTCCACGCGGTCCAGGCCGTCGATCAATAGCGCCGTCGGCGCCTGGATCGAAAGCTGTTCCAGCGACGGCAGTTCGCGCGGCGCCGGCGCCATGGCCCCGGTTCGGGCGGCCCAAATCGCCGCGAGATGGCTCTTGCCGCTTCCCGGCGGCCCGAGCAGCAGCAACATGCGGTCCGGCCAATTCGGCCATTGGTCGATCATCGCCAGCGCCGCCTCGTTCGAGGGAGCCGGCAGGAAGTCGCCGCGCCCGAAACTTGGCTCGACCGGCAGCTCCAAGGGGAGTTGCTCCGGCGGCCGCCTCTCCGGCCCGTCGTCGTCCGCGCCGTCGCCGTCCATGAAGGCTCAGCCTCTCTCCACGGGCGGGTCGGCCGGCCGCAGATAATAGTCGCTGGCGCGATAGCGCCGCGCCAAAAAGCGCAACATGACGCCCATCGCGGCCGCCACCGGCACCGCGACGATCATGCCGACGAAGCCGAACAAGGCGCCGAAGGCGAACAGCGCGAACATCAGCCACACCGGATGCAATCCCACCGAGGCGCCGACCAGACGCGGCGACAGCACATTGCCATCCAGAAACAGCCCAATGCTGACCACGGCGATGGCTTCGAGCGGCAGACGCCATTCCGGCCACCCCTGCACCAGCGCGACGCTGATCGACAGCACGAAGGCGGTGATCGAACCGACGAACGGAATGAGACTGAGGAAACCGGCGATCACGCCGATCAGAAAACCGAAGTTCAAGCCGATGAACGAAAGACCAAGCGCGTACCATGATCCGAGAAACAGGCAGACCGCCGATTGCCCGCGCAAGAAGCCGGCCATCGCCTGGTCGATTTCATGCGCGAGCTGGCGCACCTCTTCCCGGTAGCGAGGCGGCGAAAGCCCGTCGAGAATCTCGACCATCTCCTCCCAGTCCAGCAGCATGTAGAAGGCGACGACGGGCGTCACCACGACCACGGAGACGATATTGATCAGGGCGACGCCGCGAGACAGCAGCGACCGCGCGAACCCGCCGATATCGGCCGCGTATTCGCCGATGAAATCATTGACGTATTTTTGCAGATCCAGCGTCGGCATCGAGGCTTCGAGCCCGTGCTGCCTCAAAAAGGCGTTGTAATCGGAAGTGAGCTTTTCGCTCCATTCGGAGAAGAGCTCCTGCAAGGCCGCGAGATAACCAGGCAGGCTGGCGACGAAGCCCTCGAACTGGCGCGCCAGCAAGGGGAACAACAGCAGTCCCGCCAAGCCGACGACCAGAATGAACACGCCGAGCAACAGAACGGCCGCCCCCAGCCGCGACAAGCCCGCCGCCTTCAGGCGATCCGCGACCGGGTTGAGCAGATAGCCGAGCACGGTGCCGGCGACGAAGGGCGTCAATATCGAACTCAAGGAATAGAGCAGCGCGAGAAGGGCGAACAGCGCGAGTCCCCAGAGCAGCAGCTGACGCTCCAGGCTCATGCGCGGCTTCGCGCTTAATATGGGCGGCCCATGCAATCTCGACATCCCGCACCCTTTTCCGTCAAATCGCGCGACAGAGATAGACGCCGCGCAAAGCCCGCGTCAACGTCCGCTAGGAATCGCGTGAGACTTCTTGGCGGCGGCTTAAGGGTTTGCGTGAGGAGCGAGCCTGAAGGCTCGCCCCCGCGCGACGCTAGCCCAGCAGCGCCCCCGCCGCGTCCCAAAGCTCGTCGAAATGGGAGATCACCCTGTCCGGCGAAAGCCGCGCGACCGGCGGGTCGCTATAGCCGAAATCCACCGCGACGATGGGCGCGCCGGCGTTGCGCGCCGTGTCGATGTCGGTCTTCGAATCCCCCACCATCAGCGCCCGCTTGGGATCGCCCTTGGCCAGCGCTATGGTCGCCTGCAAGACGCGGCCGTCGGGCTTCGACACGGCGAAGGTCTCGCGACCGCAGATCGCTGAAAATTGCCCCGCCTCGCCAAGCCGCTCGAGCAGCAGCCGCGCCAGGGGCTCCGGCTTGTTGGTGCAGACCGCGAGCGCGAAGCCGGCTCGCCGGAACCGCTCCAGCGCCTCCCGCGCGCCGGGAAAGAGCCGCGTCTCGTCCGCGATATGCGCCTCGTAATGCGCGAGAAACTCAGAGACTAGCGCGTCGGCGCGCTCCTTGTCCGGGGGCGCGCCGGCGGCCGCGAAGCCGCGCTCGATCAGCGCCCGCGCTCCGGCTCCGACGAAGACGCGCGCCTCCCCCGGCGTCTGTGACGGCAAGCCCTCCCGGGCGAGCAGCACGTTGAGCGTTCCGATCAGATCGGGCGCCGTGTCGGCCAGCGTGCCGTCAAGGTCGAAAACGAGAATCGGCGGAAGTTTGCTCATGCCCTCGCCTAACCTCGCTCCATGGCGTAGGCAAGCGGCCACGCGGGTGCGAGGCCTGCGCTATAATGTCCCGCGAATCGGCGCCCGAGGTCTTTCTGGTCCGAAAGGCGTGACCGGCGCCCCTTTCGCCGAAAGCGCCTTAGCCGCGTCAAACCGCGAAAGAACGGCGCCATGAGCGAACGCGAAACGGAAAAATCCAAGATAAACGCCTATTTGCTCGATGTGTTGAGCAGCGAACTCGAAGAAGCCAATCGCTACGCCGTCACCGACCCCTTCATCCGATTCGCCTATGATCGCCTGCGCGAACTTAATTGGACGACGACCCGAGCGTTCAAAAAATTAGTCGCGCTCGTAAAAGGAGAACGCCACCACGCCGACGCTCCGGCCGGAGAAGCCTTGACGGGCGCCATCCCCGCGCCGCCGGCGCGCGCGCGCGTGTTGATCGATATGACTTATACGGTCGAGGGCGGATTCAAGACCGGCATTCAGCGGGTCGTGCGCGAAATCGCCCGCAATTGCGTCGAAACCGGCGCCGGCCTGCCGGTGACGATCCACGCCGGCAGGATTTTTTCGCATTTTCGCCACCCGGCGCTGCCGGTGGAGATCGAGCCCGGCCCCGGCGATATTCTGCTGCTTCTCGACGCCTGCTGGAACAATGGCGACGACTATCCGGCGCTCATGCGACGCTTCAAGGCGCACGGCGGAAAGACGGTGGTCGCGGTCTACGACATATTGCCGCTGGACTATCCCTCGCTGTTTCGGCCCGTCGCCGCCGCCGTCTTTCGCGCCTGGCGCGAGGAGATCGTCGGGCGCGCCGGCGCCGTCGTCGCCATCTCCCGCGCCACGGCCGAAAGCCTCCATGAGGATATGCGGGACGCCAACCCGCGCCCGCCGATCGGCTGGTGGCCGCTCGGCGCCGATTTCGCCGCGGCGAAGGGAGAGCCAAGCGCGACGGCGGTGTGGATAGCGACCGGTCCGGCCTATTTCATGAGCGTCGGCACGCTGGAGCCGCGCAAGGCCTATCCGGTCGCCATCGAGGCTTTCGAGCGACTGTGGGCGGCGGGCCGCGACATACGCTATGTGATCGTCGGCCGCCCCGGCTGGAATACCCGCGCGCTGCAACAGCGCCTGCGGCGACACGCCGAATTCGGCGGCCGCCTGCTGTGGCTTGACGACGCCGACGACACGGATTTGCAATTGCTCTACGCCAATGCGCGCGGCGCCGTGAACTGCGCCGTCGCGGAAGGCTTTGGCCTGCCGCTGGTGGAAGCCGCCATGCGCGGCGTCCCGGTGATCGCCAGCGACATAGCGGTGTTTCGCGAGGTCGGCGGCGACGGCCCGCGCTATTTCGACCTGCTCGACAGCAAAAGCCTCGCCGCCGCGATAGAGGATGTTTTGGCGCGGCCAAGAATCGCGCCGGAGATCAAGACAATCACCTGGCGGGAATCGGCGCTGGAACTGGTCCGGCTGATCCGCGAGGAGGCGTATCAGTTGCGCGGAGGGTGATGCGGCTTCCGGCTGTTGGAGCGATGATCGTCTTGTGGCGATGATCGCGGGACGAAAAAACCCGGCCGCGAGGGCCGGGTTCTCGTCGATCAGGTCCGGGGCCGATCCGAATTGGCCGCGAACACTCAGTATTTGGCGAGGACCGGAGCCGGCGCGCCCAGGTTGAAGTGATAACTCACGCCGGCGCGGACAGTGTTCCAGCGCGTGTGGTTATTGACATTGTTGATGCCAATCCCCGCGTTGTAGCCGTTGGTGTTGCCCCCGCTGATATCCGAATAAAGATATTCGAGCTTGGCGGACCAGTTCGGCAAGAACATATATTCGACGCCGCCGCCAGCCGTCCAGCCGGTTTGGATCGCCGAGCTTTCCGTCCAGCCACTGCGATATTGGCCGTAAGCGAAACCGCCCGTGCCGTAAATCAGCAGGGTCGGCATGAGGGTCACGCCCACACGGCCGCGCACCGTCCCGAACCATTCCAGACCGCCGTTTCCGGCGGCGGGCGAATAGGGGCCGCCGTTCCCGTTGCCACTGGACAGGCTAGTGCCCTGGAAGTCGGTCTCGAGGCCAACGAGGAACATAGGCGTCAACGAATAATTGTAGCCAACCTGGCCACCGCCGATCACGCCGCCGCCGAGGTTATTGGTCACGCCGCCGTTAAGGCCAAAGGTGTTCCAATAATTGGAATTGCCGGAACCGGCGCCCCAGCCGCCGCCGAGGTTCGCGCCCGCGTAAACACCAGTCCACGTAAGGGGCGGAGGCGGCGGCACGTAAACCGGCGTATCCTTGCGATAGGGAAGATCGGCGGCCAGAGCCGATCCAGCGGAAAGCGCCAATGCGATTAAGCTGGCGGCGGACAACAATTTCTTCATAGCCGGTCTCCTCTTGAGTCTCGTTGTGTGAAGCGGCAAAGCATCACAAGCGATTGACCAATGACTAATCAAAAAACCTGAATTTTTCAATGAATTGCATCTGCAACAGGCAAGTCCAAGTCGCTTTTCGAGCAACCGTGACAAATATGCAACAACGGATTTGATGAAGGGCAAGCAGCAGCATCAGGTTGTCCGATGCGCGGGAAAGAGTATTCGGACGATCGCGCTTCGCCTCCGCGCAACCTCCTCTTCGCCCGCCTATACTTCCCTCTCGAATCAGGATGCGCCCATGTTCGATCTTCTCATCGTTGGCGGCGGCATAAACGGCTGCGCCATCGCGCGCGACGCCGCCGGGCGCGGGCTATCCGTGCTGCTCGTCGAGCAGGGCGATCTCGCCTGCGCGACTTCCTCCGCCTCGACCAAACTCATTCACGGCGGGCTGCGCTATCTCGAACTTTACGAGTTTCGTCTTGTGCACGAGGCGCTGGTCGAGCGCGAGGTGTTGCTCGCGAGCGCGCCGCATCTCGTGCGTCCGCTCAAATTCGTGCTGCCGCACGAGCCCGGCCTGCGCCCCGCCTGGGTGATCCGGCTTGGACTGTTTCTTTACGACCATCTCGCCCGGCGCAAGCGTCTGGAGGGTTCGCGCATGGTCTCGCTGCGGGGCGGCGCGCTCGGCGGACCATTGCGCGAAAGCTATTCGATTGGTTTCACCTACGCCGATTGCGCCGTCGACGACGCGCGGCTGGTCGTCGCCAACGCCATCGCCGCGCGCGAACTCGGCGCGAGCATCCATGTCGGCGCGAGGCTTGTCGCGGCGCGGCGCGGCGAGCGCCGCTGGATCGCGCGCATCGAGACCGCCGGCGGGCCTGAGGAAATCGAGGCGCGGGCGATCGTCAACGCCGCCGGCCCCTATGTGTCGCGGGTCGCGCATGACGCGCTGCGGATCACCTCGCGCAAGCACGCGCGGCTGGTGAAGGGCTCGCACATCGTCACGCGCAAGTTATATGACGGCGAGCACGCTTATATCCTGCAAAACCCCGACAAACGCATCGTTTTCGCGATCCCCTACGAGCAGAATTTCACGCTTATCGGCACCACCGACATAGCCCACCAGGGCGCCCCCGCCCCGGTCGCGATCAGCGACGCGGAGACGGATTATCTCATCGGCTCGATCAACCGCTGTTTTTCTCGCGCCGCGACGCGGGACGATATTGTCTGGAGCTATGCCGGATTGCGCCCGTTGTTCGACGACGGCGCGATCGAGGCTTCCGTCGTGACGCGCGACTATGCCTTCGATCTCGATTTCGACGGCGCGCCGGCGCTGTCGGTTTTCGGCGGCAAGATCACCACCGCGCGGCGCCTCGCCGAACATGCGCTGAGCGCATTTTCGCGCATTTTTCCGCATATCGGGGCGGCCTGGACGCAAGACAGCGCATTGCCCGGCGGCGACATCGACGGCGGCGACTTCGACGCCCTGCTGGCGCGGCTCTCGCGCGAAAAACCGTTTCTGGCGCGCGCCGTCGCGCTTCGTCTTGCCCGTGCGTACGGGTCGCGCGTCTGGCGCCTGCTAGGCTCCGCGAACAGCATGGCCGAACTTGGGCTGGACCATGGCGGCGGGCTGACGCAAACGGAACTCGTCTATCTCGCGCGCGAGGAATGGGCGCGAACGGCGGAAGATATTTTATGGCGCCGGAGCAAGCTCGGGTTGCATCTGACGCAAGCGCAACAAGAGGCTGTCGCGGCGGCGATGGCGACCCTCTGACTCAATCCGGCCAGAAGCCCGCGTCCATCATCTGCTCGAACGACCAGGGGCAAAGGGCGGGGAAAGCGGGCTTTGGCAAGCCGGTTTCGTCCGCGGCCACCAGAGCGGCGTCCTGGTAAGCGTCGGTCATCGCTTCGGGCAATTTCGCCTTGAGACTTGGATTGTCGGTCATATGCCTTGCGAGCCGATTGCGCTGCACGCTGATGCTCGTTTGCCAGCTTGAACAACGCTTTCCCGGCTGGAACCGCCACTTCAGAAGATGCAGCATAAGCACGGTCAGGCGGCTCACAAGCTCGCGCTTTTCAGTCCGGCCCATGCTCTCGATCTCCTCGGCGATATGCTCGATATCGGCGTCGCCGAGCTTGCCCTCGCGCAGCAGCGCGGCCTGCTCGTTCGCCCAGGCATAGAAATCGCGGTCGTAATTGGTGTTTGGCATGGCCCGCCTCTATTGCTCGCCTCTGCTCGCCCTCGCCAAAAGAGCAGAACTTTCGCGCTTGGTCCAACGAAAAAGCCGGCGAGTTTCCCCACCGGCTTGTTCATTATTCGCGAGAGGCTAGCGCGTTACTGCTGCTGCGCGCCGAGGCTCGCGACGTCGATCTTGACGCCCGGCCCCTGGGTCGAGCTCAGCGCGACGCGCTGGATATAGGTGCCCTTGGAGCCGGCCGGCTTGGCCTTCGACACCGCGTCGACGAAAGCCTTGATGTTCTCGACCAGCTTGCCCTCGTCGAACGAGGCCTTGCCGACCGTGCCCTGCACGATGCCGGCCTTTTCGACGCGGAACTCGACCGCGCCGCCCTTCGACGCCTTGACGGCGGCGGTCACGTCCATCGTCACCGTGCCGACCTTGGGGTTCGGCATCAGGCCGCGCGGACCCAGCACCTTACCGAGACGGCCAACGAGCGGCATCATGTCCGGAGTCGCGATGCAGCGGTCGAAGTCGATCGTCCCGCCCTGCACGATCGTCACCAGCTCCTCGGCGCCGACGACATCCGCGCCGGCGGCCTTGGCTTCATCCGCCTTGGCGCCGCGGGCGAACACGGCCACGCGCAGCACGCGGCCGGTGCCGTTCGGCAGGTTGACCACGCCGCGCACCATCTGGTCCGCGTGCTTGGGATCGACGCCGAGATTCATCGCGATTTCGACCGATTCGTCGAACTTGGCCTTGGCCCGCTCGCGCACCAGCTTGATGGCGTCATTGAGCGGATAGAGCTTGGTGCGCTCGATGCCCTCGCGCGCCTTGGCGATACGTTTTCCGATGTGCGCCATGACTTACTCCACCACTTCGAGGCCAATGGAACGGGCGGAGCCCTCGATCATCGCCGAAGCGGCGTCGATCGAATGCGTGTTCAGATCGACGAGCTTCTTTTCCGCGATTTCGCGAATCTGAGCGCGCGTGACCTTGCCGACGAAACCGCGTCCGGTGGTCTTGGAGCCGGACTTCACGCCGGCCGCCTTCTTGAGGAAGAACGACACGGGCGGCTGCTTCAACTCGAAGGTGAAGGAGCGGTCCTGATAGGCCGTGATGATGACGGGGATCGGCGTCCCCTTCTCGGTCTGCGCCGTCTTGGCGTTGAACGCCTTGCAGAACTCCATGATGTTCAAGCCGCGCTGACCGAGCGCGGGACCGATCGGCGGCGAGGGATTCGCCGAGCCGGCGGGCACCTGGAGCTTGATATAGCCCGTGATTTTCTTCGCCATTGTTCTTCTCCAACGTTTGGCCGTTCCGGCGCGGCGCGAGGCCCGCCTTCAAGGCCGGTTGCAGTCGCGTGGTCCGACATGATGTCCCTAATGGCGATTAAGGGCATGTCCGCCACGCGTCCCTCGAAGCGGCGAACCGCCTCGAATTCCTTGCTTACTCCCTCTCCCCGTTCACGGGGAGAGGGCTGGGGTGAGGGGCCGGGGATGCCGCCAGAAGTTTCGACTTCACCAGCGAGAATCCATTGGCGTAATCAGCATTCGGCGTAACGCCCCAAGCTCCTCACCCCGACCCTGTCCCCGCAGGCGGGGAGAGGGAGAAGAACAACTAAACCTTCTCCACCTGGGAGAACTCCAGCTCGACCGGCGTGGCGCGGCCGAAGATCGACACCGCCACCTTGACGCGCGAGCGATCCTCGTCGACCTCCTCGACGGTGCCGTTGAAGGAGGCGAAGGGACCGTCGGCGACGCGCACGGTCTCGCCGACCTCGAAGGAAATCGTGGCCTTGGGCCGCTCGACCCCTTCCGCCACCTGCCCCTTGATGCGATTGGCCTCGTCCTCGCTGATCGGCATCGGCTTGTTGTCGGCACCAAGGAAGCCCGTCACCTTCGGCGTGTTCTTGATCAGCGAGAACACCTGATCGGTGAGATCGCATTTGACCAGCACATAGCCGGGAAAGAACTTGCGTTCGGTGTTGACCTTGCGACCGCGCCGCACCTCGACGACATGCTCGGTTGGAACCAAAATCTCCTCGAAACGGTCGGCGCAATTGCGTTGCGCCGCCTGCTCGCGAATCGACTCCGCGACCTTCTTCTCGAAGTTCGAATAGGCGTGAACGATGTACCAGCGCATGCTCATGGTGGCGCGCTCAGCTCCAAACTATTACGGCTATTGCCCAATCCGCAGCATGAGCCCAACGCCCATCCGCAGCACCCAATCCACGACGACGAAAAACAGGCTCGAGGCCAGCACCATCAAAATCACGAGACCACTGGTGATCATGGTTTCGCGCCGCGTGGGCCACACGACCTTCTTCGCCTCGGAGCGGACTTCCTGTAGGAACTGGAACGGATTGGCCATGCGACTACCTGACGGCGTGAATGAAACGGAAGGGAGCGCCGGCTTTCGAGCCCTCCGCAAAACAGTCGCGGCGCGGAGCCACTCGGCCACGCGCCACGAATGAAGGCTTATAACGGCAATCCCAAGCGCCGCCAAGCGGAAAATTTTAGGGATTCCCGCGCGCGGCGGGCGGGCCTCATGGGACGCCCTCCGCTTGTTCGCGCGGCTCGGGCTCGCGCGGGTCCGCCGCATTTGATCAAATCGCACGGTCCGCGATAAGCTCCGATGTCGCTCCGGGAAGTCAACGCCGGATACATAAAGACGAAGGGGGATAATATGTCGCTTCGCTTTGGCGCGCTTTTGCTCGCGTTTCCGCTCATGATCTCAAACGCGCTGGCGGCCGCCACGCCGTCGGATGGCGCCAGCCATCAAGCGCCGGTCGTCGCCGCCCCGGCGGGAGACCAGGCCGCCACGCCCGGCGGCTGCGCCGGCTGCGCGGGTCACGACTGCGCCAACTGCCCGCTGCTCCATGCAGCGGCGGCGACGGCATCGGGCGCGCCGGCCGCGAAGAGCGAAACGCCCTGCAAGTAGCGCCGAACGCACCGACCCATCGCGCCCCGTTTTCATCCCCGCGCGGCGGGTGTATGGCAAGCTGGGTTGTCGTCTCCCGCCTCGGGAGCGCGCCGGGAGCGTAAAGTCGGCCAATGGGCGCGTGCATCGACGAAGGCGCGAGCGGCGGGGAGCCGAACCCCACCAAGACACTGGCCTTTTTGTCCTCCGGCGCGCCCGAGGCCGAGGAGGCGCGCGAACGGCTGGTCGCCAAATATGGCGCCGTCGCCCCGGAGGAGGCGGATTGCATCGTCGCGCTCGGCGGCGACGGCCTGATGCTGCGCACGCTGCATCGATTTCTGGGCGACGGCAAGCCGATCTACGGCATGAACCGCGGCTCGGTCGGCTTCCTGATGAACACCTATCGCGAGAGCGGCCTGCGCAAGCGAATCGCCGCCGCCAAGCGCTCGATCATTCATCCGCTGCTGATGCAGGCCGTCGACCGCGGCGGCGGCGAATTCAGCGCGCACGCCATCAACGACGTGTCGCTGCTGCGCCAGACCGCGCAAATCGCCAAGCTGCGCATCCTCGTCAACGGCGCCGAGGCGATGGCGGAACTGATCGCCGACGGCGTGCTTGTCGCGACGCCGGCCGGCTCGACCGCCTATAATCTCTCCGCGCATGGCCCAATTCTGCCGCTCAACGCGCCGCTGATGGCGCTGACGCCGATTTCCGCCTTCCGCCCACGCCGCTGGCACGGCGCGCTGCTGCCGGATCGCGCCAAGCTGCGCTTCGAGGTGCTGGAGGCGCAAAAGCGCCCGGTCTCCGTGGTCGCCGATCACGACGAATTCCGCGACGTCGTCAGCATCGACGTCGAGATGGACCACGAGACGCGGCTGGTGCTGCTGCACGACCCCGGCCATTCGCTGGAGGAACGCATTTTGCGCGAGCAGTTCGGCTATTGAGGATGGCAATCCGCCTCCTCCTTGGGCTTTGCCGAGCCCCCCGCCGATGATATAGCCCACCCAGCGGCAAGGGGTGAGAGCAATGGCGAAAATCAAGGTTTCCAATCCGGTCGTCGAGCTCGACGGCGACGAGATGACCCACATCATCTGGACCTATATCAAGGAAAAGCTGATCCACCCCTATCTCGACATCGATCTCAAATATTACGATCTGTCGATCGAGAATCGCGACGCTTCCGCCGATCAGGTGACAATCGACGCCGCCAACGCGATCAAGCAATTCGGCGTCGGCGTCAAATGCGCGACGATCACCCCCGACGAAGCGCGCGTAAAAGAGTTCGGCCTCAAGGAGATGTGGAAATCGCCCAACGGCACGATCCGCAACATTCTCGGCGGCGTGATCTTTCGCGAGCCGATCATCGCGCGCAACGTGCCGCGTCTCGTGCCCGGCTGGACCGCGCCAATCGTGATCGGCCGCCACGCCTATGGCGACGTGTATCGCGCCACGGATTTCAAGGTTCCCGGCAAGGGAAGGCTGACGATCAAATTCGAGGGCGAGGACGGCGCGGTGATCGAGAAGGAAGTGTTTTGCTTCCCCGGCGCCGGCGTCGCGCTGGCGATGTATAATCTCGACGATTCCATCCGCGACTTCGCCCATGCGACGTTCAATTACGCGCTTAACCGCAAATTTCCGGTCTATCTCTCGACCAAGAACACGATTTTGAAAGCCTATGACGGGCGCTTCAAGGACTTGTTCCAGGAGATTTTCGACGCGGAGTTCAAGCAGAAGTTCGCGGCGCTGGGCCTAACCTACGAGCATCGCCTGATCGACGACATGGTGGCCTCGGCGATGAAATGGTCCGGCGGCTATGTCTGGGCCTGCAAGAATTACGACGGCGACGTGCAATCGGACACGGTCGCGCAAGGCTTCGGTTCGCTCGGGCTGATGACCTCGGTGCTGATGACGCCCGACGGCCGGACCGTCGAGGCCGAGGCGGCGCATGGCACGGTGACGCGCCATTACCGCGAACATCAAAAGGGCCACGCGACCTCGACCAACTCCATCGCCTCGATCTTCGCCTGGACGCGCGGCCTCGCGCACCGGGCCAAGCTCGACGACAACGCGGAGCTGGCGCGCTTCGCCGAGACGCTGGAGCGGGTTTGCGTCGCGACGGTCGAAGCCGGCTTCATGACCAAGGATCTCGCGCTGTTGATCGGCCATCGGCAGAAATGGCTGTCGACGACGGGCTTCCTGGACAAGATCGACGAGAATTTGAAGAAGGCGATGGCGTGAAGGGGCGACAGATGGCCTGGAAACGTCGCCGATGATCGACTTCGCGTCCATTTCTCTTTTGGCGATTTTGTGCGCCAGCATCGCCGTGCTGCTGGCGGCCGGGGAAATCGGCCATTCTTTTGGATCGCGCGCGGTCGGAGAAGCGAACGTCTCCACCCTGGAGGCCGCGATTCTCGGCCTGATGGCGCTGATGATCGGTTTCACTTTTTCCATGGCTTTGTCGCGTTTCGACACGCGGCGCGACGCGGTGCTGAACGAGGCGAACTCCATCGGAACAGCCGCCTTGCGGGCGCGCCTGCTGCCGGCTCCATACGACGCGGAGAGCGTCCGGCTATTGCGGGATTACGCGCGGATCAGGGTGGACTTTACGGGAGGCGTGATAGCGCCCGGCGAGATGGAGGCCGCCATCGCCCGGTCCAACGATATTCAGGAGGGGCTGTGGCTGCGGGCGAAGGCCGTCGCCGTCAAGGACAGCGCCATGGTTCCGGCGGGGATCTACATCCAGTCGCTGAACGAAATGTTCGACAATCAGGAGAAGCGTCTGACGGCGTGGCGCAATCGGGTGCCCAACATCGTCTTTTTCGCGCTCTATGCGATCGCCGCCGTCTCGCTCGGCTTCACCGGCTACGCGAGCGGGCTGGAGGCGAGGCGATGGCGGCTTCCCGTCTACATCATGAGCGTTCTGGCGGCTGGCGTGATTTTGCTAATTCAGGACATCGACCGTCCTGGCGCCGGGTTTATTTCCGTCAGCCAGCAGCCGATGATCGATACGGCGGCCAGTCTCGCGGGATATGTCGCCAAATTCGACGGACGCGCGCCTTAGCGCGCGGACGGGAAAGGCGCCTGTCGAGCTGTTGCTTTGATTTTGCGCAATGCGTTCGCCCGCCCGCGCGATATATTGGCTCCCGCGCGGAGAACGGGGCGCGTTGCGCGCCTGGCTGGGCCGCGTTGGGGAGCGGAACGATGCGTAAGCTGGCATTTGTCCTTGCCGCGACGGCGGCTATCCTGTTTTCCGGGCCTTTGATGACACAAGCCGACGCCCAATCGTCTCGCGGCGCGGCGACGATTTCGGACTCGATCAAGAACTTCACGCCGATTGAAAAAGCCGCGTGCGGTCCATATTGGGGCCGTTGGTGCGGCCCGTGGCATCACCGGGTGTGCGGCCCGTTTAGATGCTGGTGCGCCCGCTGCTGAGGTCGGCGTCCGGCGGCGCGCGACGCCTCGCGCGCCCATTTTCTTCAAGACCGCCAGCGCGGCGCTTCCCTGAAAACTGGAGATGGCCGCGCGGCAAGTTTTATAGACGGGGCGCTCGCGCGCCATTCGTTGATTTCCTCACCCCGCCCTTAGCAGCTTCACCGCCTCGTCGCGATCGAACAAATAAAGCAGCACGCGCAACGCCTGGCCGCGCTCGCTGGTGAGGTCGGGGTCGCGGCGCAAGATCAGTTCGGCGTCGTCGCGCGCGGTGGCGAGCAGGCGCGCATGGGCGACGATATCGGCGAGGCGGAATCCCGGCAGCCCGGCCTGCCGCACTCCAAGGATTTCCCCCTCGCCGCGCAAGCGAAGATCCTCCTCGGCGATGCGAAAGCCGTCCTCGGTCTGGCGCAGCGTCGTCAGCCGCGCGCCGGCGGCCTCGCCGAGCGGCCCCTTGTAGAGCAGCAGGCATGACGATTCGCCACAGCCGCGCCCAACGCGTCCGCGCAATTGGTGCAACTGCGCGAGGCCGAAGCGTTCGGCGTGTTCGATCACCATGATCGTCGCCTCCGGCACGTCGACGCCGACCTCGATCACCGTGGTGGCCACGAGAATGCGCGTCTCGCCCTTTTGAAACGCCTCCATCGCGGCGTCCTTCTCGGCGCCCTTCATGCGGCCATGCACGAGGCCGACGCGCTCGCCGAATATGCGCTTCAAATCCTCGAAGCGCTCCTCGGCGGCGGCGAGATCGAGGTCTTCGTTCTCCTCGACCAGCGGACACACCCAATAGGCGCGCGCGCCGCTCTCCAGCGCGCGCTTAAGGCCGTCGACGACCTCGCCGATTCGCGATTGCGGCAGCGCGCGCGTCTTGATCGGCGTGCGTCCCGGCGGCTTTTCGTCGAGCACGGAGCTGTCCATGTCGCCAAACAGCGCCAGCGCCAACGAGCGCGGTATCGGCGTCGCGGTCATGACAAGCACGTCCGCCGCCTCGCCCTTGGCGCCGAGCGCCAATCGCTGCGTCACGCCGAAACGATGCTGTTCGTCGACCACCGCGAGGCCGAGATCGTCGAACATGACACCGCCGGTAATCAGCGCATGCGTGCCGATGATGATGCGCGTCTCGCCGGAGGAGATTTGCGCGCGCAGCCCCGGGCGCTCCGAGAGCTTCGCGCGTCCGGTGAGAAGGACCGTGGAAAGACCCGCGGCGTCGAATATCGGCTCGAGCCGCTCGAAATGCTGGCGCGCCAGAATTTCGGTCGGCGCCATCAACGCCGCCTGGCGCCCGGCCTCCGCGACATGCGCCATGGCGAGCGCCGCGACGATGGTCTTGCCGGAGCCGACATCGCCCTGCACCAGCCGCAACATGCGCTGATCGGAAGAGAGATCGGCGCGGATTTCGTCGAGCGTGCGTTTTTGCGCGCCGGTCAGCTCAAACGGCAGGTTCGCCTCGATCGCCGCCGCCAGCCGGCCGGCGCTCCTGTGCTCGCGCCCCGGCGCGCGCCGCAATTTCCCGCGCATCAGCCGCAGCGCCAATTGTTGCGCGAGCAACTCGTCGAGCGCGAGGCGCTGGCGGGCGAGACTCGTCGGCGCGATGTCGCCGGGCTCTCGCGGATGGTGCAGCAGACGCAGGCTCTCGCCGAAGCCGCCGAGCTTGTTCGCGGCGAGAACGGTAGGATTTTGCCACTCGGGCAGATTTGGCAGGCGCTCCAGCGCGCCCTCGATCGCCTTTTGCATGAAGCGCTGTTGCAGTCCCTCGGTCAGCCCATGCACGGGTTCGACCAAGGGCAGCTTGGCGAGGCCGGCCTCGTCGAGCACGCGATCGGGATGAACGATCTGGCGATGTCCGTCGTAAAGCTCCAGCCGCCCGGAGACCCAGCGGGTCGCGCCAATGGGCAGGCTGCGCTCGATCCACTCGGTGTTGGCGAGGAAAAACACCAGCACGGCGTCGCCGGTTTCGTCCTCGACCAGCACCTTGAACGGCCCCTTGGCGTTTCGCTCGGGCCGGCGGTGTTCGGCGACGCGCACCTTGATCAGCACCAGCGTGTCGAGCGGCGCGTCTTTGAGCGTCGGCCGCGTCCGGCGGTCGACGACATTGATCGGCGCGTGAAACAAAAGATCGACCGCCCGCGCCTCGCCGCCGGGCTTGGCCAGCAGCCGATTGAGCAGGATCGCGGTCTTGGGTCCAACGCCGGGCAAGGCCTCGGCGCGCCCGAACAGGGGATCGAGAATGGAAGGACGCATGCGGGACGCAATCTAGCCGAATGACGCCCGATGGCGATAGGTGGGAGCGGGAAATGCGCGGGCTCACCCCCTTGGCGTCGCCCTGGTCGTCGGCGCGGCGCTCGCGGGGTCGTCGGGCCAGAGGTGGCGCGGATAGCGGCCCTTCATCTCCTTCTTGACCTCGCTCCAGGAGCCCGCCCAAAAGCCCGGCAGGTCGCGCGTCGTCTGGATCGGGCGATGCGCCGGCGACAGCAGCTCCAGCGTCACCGCCGCGCGCCCACGCGCCAGCGTCGGGTGTTTCGCGAGGCCGTAAAGCTCCTGCACGCGCACCGACAGCAGCGGCCCGTTCGGCGCGGCGTAATCGAGCGCGATGCGCGAGCCGGCGGGCGTCTCGAAAAAGGCCGGGGCCTCGGCGTCGAGACGACGCGACAACTCATAGGGCAAGAGGCTCGCCAACGCCGCGTCGAGATCGGACGGCGCCACGGCCGCGAGATTCGCGCGGCCGATGATGAAGGGCGCGAGCCAATCCTCGGCGCTTCGCGCCAGCGCGGCGTCGCCAAGATCGGGCCATTCCTCCCCTTCGGCCGCGCGCAAAAAACCCACGCGGTCGCGCAATTGCGTCTGCGCCTTGGTCCAGGGCAGTCGCTCCACGCCAAGCGCCGCGATTCCGCGCGCCAAAATTCGCGCGTTCTCGAGAGTGGGCTCGACCGAAAGATTCTGCTCCGCGAGGCGGAGCGCGCCAAGGCGGCGGAAACGACGCCGACGCAGCGCGGCGCTGGCCGGATCGAACAGGGTTTCGTCGCGCGTCTCGATCCGGTCGGCGGCGAGTAGCTCCACCTCTTCGAGCGTGAGCGCGCAGGCCGCCAGAATCCGCGCCTGCGCGGCGCGCCCGGCGATCTCCGCGACGGCGAGAAAGGTTTCGCGCGCAAGGGCGTGCTCCGGCGGCAGCGACGCCGCGCGGCCGTTGGCCATCGTGAAATCGCCGCCGCCGCGCGCCTTGGCGATGCGGTCGGGGAAGGCCAGCGCGACAAGCGCGCCGTCGGAGAGATTGGACCGAGCGTCACCCGCCCCTCGAGCGGGAGGGTGGGCCGCCTCCGCTTGCCGCGCCCAGCTTGCGGCGAGCCGCCGCGCGTCGCCGGCGCGCTTGTCCCGGTCGGCGCGCAGCCGCTCCAGCCGATGCGAAAGATCGGCGTCAGCGCCGCCCAATCCTCGCTCGGAAAGCAGCATCGCCAGCAGCGCCGCGCGAGAAGCCTCGCGATGAGAGGCCGCCTCGATCACCATCGAGGCGAGGCGCGGGGGCAACGGCAGCGCGCGCATCGCCTCGCCCTTTGGCGTCAGCCTGCCGTCGGCGTCGAGCGCACCGAGATCGCGGTCGAGCGATGCGGCCTCGGCCCAGGCGGCGCGCGGCGGCGGATCGAGAAAGGCGAGCGTGGAGGCGTCGCGAACGCCCCAATGCGCGAGATCGAGCGCGAGGCCCGAGAGATCGGCGGCGAGAATTTCGGGGGCAGCGAAAGGCGGCAGCGCGCCGGTCGCCGCTTCCTCCCAAAGGCGATAGCAAACGCCGGGCTCGACGCGCCCCGCCCTGCCCCGGCGCTGATCGACATTGGCGCGAGACGCGCGGATGGTCTCCAGCCGCGTCAGCCCGAGATTTGGCTCGAACACCGGGACGCGCGAAAACCCGCAGTCGATCACGATGCGCACGCCGTCGATCGTCAGAGAGGTCTCGGCGAGCGAGGTGGCGAGCACGATCTTGCGCCGGCCCGGCGGCGTCTTGGCGATGGCGCGGTCCTGCTCGGCGCGATCCAGCGCGCCGTAAAGCGGCGCGAGATCGACATTGGCGGGAAGGCCGCGCTCGGACAGCAACGCGGCGACGCGGGTGATTTCGCCCTGCCCCGGCAGGAAGACGAGGATGGAGCCCTCCTCCTCGGCCAGCGCCCGCCGCGCGGCGCGCGCGGCCTCCTCCTCCACGCGAAGATTGGGATCGCGGCCGAGATAGCGCGTCTCGACCGGAAAGGCCCGGCCCGCGCTCTCGATGACAGGAGCCGAAAGCCCGTCGTTTTGGGGCGCCCTATTGCCCATCAGCGCCGCGACCCGCGCGCCGTCCAGCGTCGCCGACATGACGAGCAGGCGCAAATCCTCGCGCAGCGCGCCCTGCGCGTCGAGCGCCAGCGCGAGGCCAAGATCGGCGTCGAGCGAATGCTCGTGAAACTCGTCGAACAACACGCAAGCGACGCCCGTAAGCTCGGGATCGTCGAGAATCATGCGCGCGAAGACGCCCTCGGTGACGACTTCGATCCGGGTCCTGGCCGTGATTTTGGATTCGAGCCGCATCCGCAGCCCGATGGTCTCGCCGACGGCTTCACCCAGCGTGGCCGCCATGCGGGCGGCGGCGGCGCGCGCGGCGAGGCGGCGCGGCTCCAGCAGGATGATTTTCTTGTCGCCGCGCCAGGGAGCGTCCAGCAGCGCGAGCGGAACGCGCGTCGTCTTGCCGGCGCCGGGCGGCGCGACCAGCACGAGATTGTTGCGCGCGCGAAGCGAGGCGTCGACATCGCCCAGGATCTCGTCGATCGGCAGCCGGTCGCCAAGGACGCGC
>Ga0182013_10000637_pt1 | contig 48123 bp, 37 predicted proteins | sample 612S2MmetaG_FD_120487 | JGI IMG/M metagenome (GOLD analysis project Ga0182013, IMG submission 120487) | Permafrost microbial communities from Stordalen Mire, Sweden - 612S2M metaG | ecosystem: Environmental > Terrestrial > Soil > Wetlands > Permafrost | place: Sweden: Stordalen | collected...
CATCGCGCGCGACTACCCGCGCCAGGCCTTCCCCCCGCAATTTGATTTTTCAATCCCGGAAATCGCCCGCCTCGCCACCCACCTGACCCGCCTCGCCGAGGCCAAAAAGCTCCTCCAAGCCTCCCAAAGGCCCCTCCGGAAGGCCGCCTAAGGCCGCCGGATCGAAAAAAAGTCACTCGTTAAGGCCGCCGTGGAGCGCACTCTGCCCTAAGTGTGCCCCCGCGACGATTCTGCCGTGGGGCAGACCATCGTTTTTTGTGGTCTGTCGTCTCAGGGCCTTGCGGCCCGCGCAAGCTCATGAAAATTGTGGAGCGGACCCTCGGTCTGCCACGCCGGGACTCGTCCCGGCGCTTTTTTCGACCCTGCCCCGCAATTGGTCGCTTTCCAGGAGCAGGCATTTTCGCCTGCTAAGTGCCCATCAAGAAATAACTGCGCCACTTCGGCGTGGCGGCACGCACTCGTGCGAGAGGCTACGACATTTCCGGCTTCCCATCTAATGGAATCCCCCACTTCCGCCGATAGTTTGTGCTTAGCGCTGCTGGAGCGCAAACACGATGTCCTCGGTCGAATTGTTTACCAGAGCCGCACGGAACCACGCCGCGCGCCTGACGCGGGCGCTCGAGCCGGTAGGGCCGCGGTTGGAACGCGAGTTCGGCAAATGGTTGCGTGCGCGCGGCTACGACCCAGCCCAGCGCCAGGCTCTGATGGGTATCACGCCGCTGGGGGCGGCCCGCGCCGGGGGGCTCGCCCGCTTCGTGGAACAGGTGGAGCACCACGGGAGGAGTCTGGCCCGTTGGAATCTACCGCCGCCAGAGGCAACCGAAGCCCTCGCCGAATTCGGGCGGTTACTGGCCGAAGCTCTGGATGGCCGGTTCGCCCCGTCGCGCGAGCAGATTCATCTGGCTACCGTACTGGCGCTAACCCGCGCCTATTACCAGGTGCGGGAGGCTGAAACCCAGGCCCTGTTTGCCATCTATCGGGCCGACGCCGAATCTTCGGATACGCTCCAGTTCCTGCACCGCCTGGCCGGAATTCTGACCCGTGCTTTCGGCGCGCGGGCGGGCCGCATGCTGGCCCTTGACCGGCCCCCTACCGGAAAGCTGGCCCGCCCATGGACCGTCGCCGGCGGCCCGCGGCAAAAATCGGCCGCCGCGCTCATCGCCGACCCTTCCATGCGCGGCAAGTTCGCCGGCTATTGGTCTTACCCGCTTGCCCAGCGCCACGTTCTGCAACTGGCCTTCGCCGCCCAACGCCGTTGGATGCCGCGCGAATCGAGCCTGCTCGAAGCCGCGTCAAAGCGCGTGGCCGAGGTACTGGACCGTCGCCGCCTGGAGACGGAATTGCGCCAGGCGGTGGCGCTCGGCCGGCAGGCTGAGGAAAAAGAACGCTGCCGCATCGGCCGCGAACTGCACGATCAGGCCGCCCAGTCCTTGCTGGCGCTGCGGCTGGAGTTGGAGTTGATCGAACGCGAGCTGTCCGGGGCGGTGCGCCGCCGCCTGCGCCGTGCGCGCGGCATCGCCGAACGCGCCACCGCCGACTTGCGGCGAACCATCGCCGCCTTGAGCCCGGCCGTGCTGGAGCGTTTGGGGTTGGCCGCGGCATTACGGCAATTGGCCGCCAGCTTTGGACGTGCCCACCCGGCCAAACCGCAACTGCGGATTTCAGGCCACGCGGATGGCTTGTCTCCGGCCTTTCAGGAATTGGTCTACCGGGTTGCCCAGGAGTGTCTCCATAACGTGGCCAGGCATTCTGGGGCCACGCATGTAAGACTTTTGCTGGTTATTGCCGATAAGAGAATCAGACTGCGGATTGCGGACGACGGAACCGGCTTTGCGGTGGAAGAGGCTTCCAAGCCAATGTCGTTCGGGCTGGCCGGTATGAAAGACCGGGCGGCGCTACTCGATGCCGCGCTCACGGTGAAAAGCGTGCCCGGCCGGGGCACGGTCGTAACGCTCGACTGGCCGCAAAAGCCGGCTCGGGCAGTAGCCACGGTACTTAGCAAGGTCATGGTAGGGAGCAATGTCCAGAATTCGAGTACTACTCACTGACGATCACACGATGTTCCGGCAGGGCCTGCGTACACTGCTCGGCTCGGAACCGGATATTGAAGTGGCCGGCGAAGCCGCCAACGCCTCCGAGGCTGTGACCCTGGCCGCGAGCCTCAAACCCGATGTGGTGCTGATGGATATCGGCATGAGCGGCATGAGCAGCTTTGAAGCCACGCGTTTGATCCGCAAGGATCGTCCCGACACGCGCGTGGTCTTCCTTTCCATGTACGACGACGAGGAGTACCTGGCGGAGTGCGTGGAACTGGGAGCCAACGGCTACATTTTGAAGGATAGCCCCGCCGACCAACTCGTTACCGCCATTCGCGAGGTGCACCGCGGCGGCAGTTGCCTCAGCCCCCGCCTGTTGTCCCGCCTGGTCGACGACTTTCGGACCCAGGGCCACGACTCGGTCCGGCAACCGCGCTTCGCCACTCTCACCAAGCGCGAGAAGGAAATCCTCAAACTGCTCGCCGAGGGGAAATCCGTCAAGGAAATCGCCTGCGACTTCGAGTTAAGTGTGAAGACCGTGGAGGCCCACAAGTTCAACCTGATGCGCAAACTCGATATTCACAATAAAGCCCAACTGGTGCAGTATGCCATCCAGAAGAAGATCATCCGGCTGTCCTCGCCGGTGTTGAACTGACGGCGAAACCGAGCCGGCGCAAAGCGAAACACGCGCTTGGCCGGTTGCGAAACGGGTTTCCAGCATTTTGTTCGCCATCCGCGCTAAACTTGAAAGATCGCAAGTCGGCACCGAAGACAGCTTTGCGATTACATCCCAAATGGCAACTGCGACGACCACGCGCGTTCAAGAATTCCGCGACCGGCTGGCCAGCCGTGTGCTGGTGGCCGACGGAGCGATGGGCACCATGCTCTATTCGCGCGGAGTTTTTATCAACCGTTGCTTTGACGAGCTGAACCTTTCCGCGCCGGACCTGGTGCGTCAGATCCACACCGAATATGTCAAAGCCGGCGCGGAGATTCTGGAAACCAATACCTTTGGCGCCAATCGAAACCGGCTGGCGGCATTCGGGGTGGCGGAAAAGCTGGCCGATATCAACCGCGCCGGAGTGCGCCTGGCGCGCGAGGCGTCGCATGGCGGCGCCTTTGTAGCCGGCGCCATCGGTCCGTTGGGCGTACGCATTGAACCCCTCGGGCCAACCTCGTTCGCCGAAGCGCGCCAGGCCTTTCGGGAACAGGCTGGCGCCTTGCTCGATGCCGGCGTCGATTTGCTGATTCTGGAAACCTTTGGCAATCTCGACGAGCTGCGCGAAGCGGTTTTCGCGGCGCGGGAGGCTGCCGGGCCGGATCTCGCCATCGTCGCCCAGGTCACCATCGACGATTTCGGCCACCTGCCGGGCGGCGCCGACACGGAAAGCTTCACCCGCACCATGGATTCCTGGCCGGTCGACGTCATCGGGTTGAACTGTTCGGTGGGTCCGAAAGCAACGCTCGAAACCATTGAGCGCATGCTCGGCTTCACCCAGAAGCCCCTCAGCGCCATGCCCAATGCCGGCTTGCCGATGCGCGTCGAAGGCCGCAATATTTATCTTTCCTCGCCGGAATATATGGCGCAGTACGCCCGCCGCATGCTGTGGGCGGGGGTGCGTATCGTGGGTGGCTGCTGCGGCACCACTCCCGAGCACATCAAGCTGATCCGTTCCGAGGCTCGTTCCCTGCAGCCCGGGCACCAGCGGTTGGCGGTGACGGTGGACGAGTCCGAAACCCGCTCGCAGTCGTTGCCGCCGGTTCCCATGGAGGGGAAATCCAAGCTGGGCGCGAAGCTGGCCGAGCGAAAATTCGTCGCCTTTGTGGAAATCCTGCCGCCGCGCGGGGTGGATGCTTCGCGCGAGATCGCCGGAGCGCGGCTCTGCGCCGAGCACGGCATCGACGCCATCAACGTGCCGGACGGCCCGCGCGCCAGCGCCCGCATGTCCGCGCAGGCCGCCTGCCAGCTCATTCAGCAGCACGCCGGCATCGAGGCGGTGAATCACTTCTGCTGCCGCGACCGCAACATCCTCGGAATCCAGTCCGAGCTGATCGGCGCGCACAGCATGGGCATCCGCAACCTGATCTGCATTACCGGCGATCCGCCCCGCATGGGCGCCTATCCCGACGCTACGGCGGTTTTCGATGTGGACGCCATCGGGCTGGTGAACATCGTCCGTAACCTCAACCACGGTCTGGATATCGGGGGCAATCCCATCGGTTCGGAAACGGCCCTGCTGATCGGCGTGGGCGCCAATCCGGGCGCGATGAATATGGACGAGGAAATCCGCCGTTTCGACTGGAAAGTCGAAGCCGGCGCCGAATACGTTGTCACCCAGCCCGTCTTCGACCTCAAGCTCTTGGAAGCGTTCTTGAAGCGCATCGCTCATGTCAAGATACCGGTGGTGTGCGGTGTCTGGCCGCTCACCAGTTACCGGAACGCCGAGTTCATGGTGAACGAGCTGCGCGTTCCCGTACCCGAAGAATTCATGGAGCGCATGCGCCGCGTCGACAACGCCGAGATGTCGCGCCAGGAAGGTGTCGCGATTGCCCGGGAAATGGTCGAGCGCATCCGCCCGCTGGTGGCCGGCGTGCAGCTCAGCGCGCCTTTCGGCCGCTACCAGATGGCGCTCGACGTCGCCGAGGCGATCGGGCCCCGCTAACAACTTCACCCATGGCTACCGACCTCGTCGAAATCGACCTCGAAAAACCGCAAGCGGACGTGCTCGACCGCGCCGCCGCCGCCGTGCGCCGCGGCCGGGTGGTGGCGATCCCCACCGATTCGTTGTATTCGCTGGTTGCGGACCCGTTCAATTTGCGCGCCGTGGCCCAGGTATTTGAAGCCAAAGGCCGTGAATCGCAGCGCTCCCTGCCGATTCTGGTGCGCGACACGCTGATGGCGGAGGAATACGCCGGCCAGTTGAACAACCGGTTTTTCCTGCTGGCGCGCCGTTTCTGGCCCGGCCCGCTCACCATCATCGTGCCGGCTTCGGCCAAGGTGCCGCTCAAAGTCACCGGCAACACCGGTCGGCTCGCCTTGCGTCAGTCGCGTTCCGCCGTCGCCGACCAGTTGCTGGGTGTGCTGAATCAACCCCTGGTCGCCACCAGCGCGAATATCTCCGGCCGCCCCACCTGCCGCAGCGGCATCGAAGTGTTCGGCACCATGGACGGACGCGTCGACCTGGTGCTCGATGGCGGGTCCTGCCTCTCGGAGGGCGCCACCACGGTCGATATCACCGAGCCCTACTGGAAGATCATCCGCGAAGGATCGGTTCCGGAAAAAGAAATCGCCGAATGCCTTCGCTCCTAGCGATATGAAGTACCTGCTGGTGATGCTGGGCGGAGGTTTCGGTTCGTTGGCGCGTTACCTGGCCGGCACTGCCATCATGTCCCGCTACGGCGGCCGCTTCCCCTTCGCGACGCTGGCCGTCAACGTCACCGGCTGCTTCCTGATCGGCTTGCTGATGACCTACTTTACCGAACGGCTGCCCCCCTCCACCTACTGGCGCCCGCTGCTGGTGGTCGGCTTTCTGGGCGGCTACACCACTTTTTCGAGTTTCGAGTGGGAAACCTACTCGGCCGCGCGGGATGGAGGTTTCTGGCTGGCCCTGCTCAACATAGCCGGCAGTGTGACCCTGGGATACACCGCGGTTTGGCTGGGCGCCGCCCTCGCGCGCCGATAACGACAGCCCGACTCGATACCGACCTTCGCCGCTAGACACCAAATCGTCATAGATCGAACCGCCGTGGGCGCGGTGTGATGCCGCGCACGTGCCTGAATTCCTTAACGAATTAGTCATGCCATTGTCACATGCCGCACGTACCCTGACTAGAGGTCAAAAACAAAACAATGTGGGGTTCCTTAACGGGCAGGGTTGGTGTTCTTGTCGTCGGCGTATGGCTCTGCGCCGCTGGATTGAGCCAACTTCAGGCACAACAGAGCGGAACGATTTCGGGGACGGTGTTGGACCAGGCGGGAAAGCCGATCCAAGACGCCGTGGTGGAGTTGAGGAGCGAGTCCACCGGGACCTCTCGCAACTTGATTAGCGACGCGGAAGGAAAGTTCCTGGCCGCGGATCTTGCCGCCGGGAGCTACTCGATTCGAGTCTCTGCGCCCGGCTTTGCCTTGGCCACGCGCTCCGGCGGACAGCTCACCGCCGGCGCAACCCTGGACATTCCTGTCACCATGTCGGTGGAGTCCGTGTCGACCTCGGTTACGGTCAACGAGACCATATCGCTGGCGGCTGTTACGGCGCCCTCGGGCAACACGCTCGAGGCGGTATCGGCCAAAACCGAAGTCAGTTCGGAATTCATCAAGGACTTCATGTCGCCGCTGGCGGACTACGCCGAATACGTGAATTATGCGCCTGGCACGTTCAGCCTCAATCCCAACGGGATCGGGCTCGGCCAGGGCAAGACGTTCTTCCGCGGCTTCCAGGACGGGCAATACACCATGACGTTCGATGGCATTCCGTTCGAAGATACCAACACGCCGACGCACCATTCCTGGGCCAACTTCCCTAGTGGCTGGACCGACGCCGTCGATTTCGACCGCAGCTCCGGCCTCTCCTCGAACTTCGGCCCCACCAACTTCGGCGGATCGATCAACCTGAAGTCGCCGCAACTGTTTCCCGACCCCGACATTCTCGGTACCATCACCTACGGCTCCTGGAATACGCGCATGCTGTCGCTCGATGGCGACAGCGGGTTCTTTGGACCCGGCAGCCGTAACAGCTTCCTGTGGGACATCCAGCAACTGCTGTCCGACGGGTATCAAACCTATAACCGGCAGAAGCGAGTGGCGGGATACGGCAAATACCAATACCGGGTCTCCGACCGCAGCTCGCTCACCTTGTACGGCGGCCTGGTTGATATTTGGACCAATACTCCGAATACCACCAACCCCACCCGCGCGCAGGTCGCGCAGTTCGGCGATAACTTCCTGCTGGACGGCACCCCCTTTCTTTCGACCGGTACGCCCGACCCCTATTACTACGGTTACAACACCTATCACGTGCAGACCGATTTCGAATACGCCGCCTACACCGCCGATCTGGGGGGCGGATGGAAATTCGACACGAAACTGTACACGACGCGCTACTGGAACAAACAGTTCTACCAGAATGGAGCCACCGTCAACATCACCTCCAGCAAACCAAGCGGCGTCGACAAGCTCAACGGATACCGGCATGCCGGCGACACAGCGATCTTGAGTAAGGAATCCAAGTGGGGCGTATTCCGCACGGGCCTCTGGTATGACTGGGCCTACACGGACCGTTATCAGGTCCCGTCGAACATCCTGACTCAACTCGACACGCCGCTGGGCAACTTCCACGAGCATTTCATCACTCAGTCCACCCAGCCGTTTGCCGAATTCGAATGGCACGCGGCGCCGAGACTGGTGGTCACTGTGGGCGTAAAGGACGCAAATTACGAAATGACGCTCAATCAGTACCAGGACAATGGGAAGATTGTGGGTTGTCTCGGCGGAGTCGCGGGCGCCGACCCGCACACCGGTGCTCCCATCTGCGTCGGCGGCCCCGCCTTTGTCACTCACTCGATCGATTACAACAATTGGTTGCCGAATGTCGCGTCCCGTTACTACCTCAAGAGCAGTTGGTCGGTTTATGCGCAGTGGGCCGAAGGCAGTATTATTCCACCGAGCGCCGTCTTCGATGTTCCCAACGCGCAGGTTCTGGTTCCGCCTAAGCCGACCCTGGCGAAGACCTATCAGATCGGCTCCGTGATCAAGCATCGCCGCTGGACTCTGGACGCCGATGCCTACTACGTCCACTTCCAGAACGGGTATGATAGCTATAGCAACCAAGCAACCGACAACGAATCCGTCTTTGTCGCCACCGGGCCCACTAATACCAAGGGTATCGAAGCCGAGAGCAACATCATAATCGGATACGGGCTCTCGCTGTACGTCAACGGCACATTGGGGTCGGCAAAATATCAGACAGGCCCGAACTTTCCCAACGGCGGCCTCTGGGTAGCCGACACTCCCAAGAACGTCGAGACCGTCAGCCTGCTGTGGCGCCACAAGGATTGGGATCTCGGACTGGTAGACAAGCGAGTCGGTACGCTCTACAACGACAACGCTACGCTCAACTACCTCATCAACGGAGCGATGATCCCCTTCCCGGTGGATCAGGCCATTACGATCAATCCTTTCAACGTGGTCAACGTATTCGCGAATTACACGGTCAAGAGTGGGTCCTGGCTGCGCGGGAGTAAGATTGGCCTGGCGGTCAATAATCTCGCCAATAGCCACAACATTGTTGGAATCACGCCCGGCGTCGCCCCGACGCTGTCCGCGCCTTTCGTGCCGAATCCCGGCGATCAACTGAACCTGTTGCCCGGCCGCAGCGTCATGGTGACGTTCACCGCCGGCTTCGCGCCTCGGCGATAATCCAAGAAGGTGATCCGCCCGCCCTGCTTTCCTTACCCGGCGCTGGCCCCCACCAGCGCTTCCAGCTTCCGCGATCCGGACCGGAGCGCCTCGGCTTGCGCGGTCATCTGTTCCCCCGAAGCGGCGCTTTCTTCGGCGCCGGCCGCCGTTTGCTGGGTGGTTTGCCCGAGCTGGGTGACCGCCTTGGCGATCTGTGCAATGCCGCGCGAATGCTCGTCGGTGGCGGTTCGTACCTGGTCGACCAGGCTTTTTACCTCTTTGGATCGCGTCACGATGAGCCGCACCAGATCGCTGAGCTTCTCGAGCTTCACGCCGCCGTCTCGCGAGCGGACGATCGACTGTTCGATCATCCCCTCGGTGTCTTTCGCCGCCTGTCCGCAGCGTCCGGCGAGGTTGCGCACTTCCTCGGCCACCACCGCAAATCCCATGCCGGCCTCGCCGGCTCGCGCTGCTTCTACCGCCGCGTTCAAGGCGAGAATGTTGGTCTGAAAAGCGATCTCGTCGATGACCTTGATAATCTTCGAGATCCCACTACTCGACTCGGAGATCAATGCCATCGAGGAGATCATTTCCTGCAACGTTGCGGTTCCCGCTTGGGTTGCCTGGTCCACCTCCGACATCAATTGGGCCGCCGTCCGGGTGCGCTCCTGGCTCTGCCGGGTAATCGCCGTGACCTCTTCGGCCGCCGCCGAGGTTTCCTCGAGCGATGCCGCCTGTTCGGATGCCGCCTGTGCGAGCGATTGTGCCTGGGAGCCAATCTGGGCGGAGGTGCCGGCGACCTGGTCGGCGCTTTGGCGAAGGTTCCCGGCAAGCTCCGTCAACCCCCAGCCCATGCGCCGGATAATCACGATGACGACGACGCCGGCGCCTGCGGTAGCCGCCCCGAATGCGATCTGCAGCACGTAGGCCCGCGAGGCAGCGGCGTGAGTGTCCGCAACCGCTTTTGCCATGGTCTTGTTTTGAAGCTCAGTGAGAATGGCCGCGCATTTATCCAAGGACTCGCCCGTGGATCGTACTTCGCCGTTCCGCAATTCTGACAAGGCCTCGGTATCGCCCGCGGCAGCCAATCGAAACATCTCCTGGCGCAGCCGCTGCCAGCCCGGTAGCAGCCCTTCGAGATCCTTCAGCGCACTCCGCTCAGCCATGGTCCCAAGCAGGGGCCGGAGCTCATCGGCGATCCGTTGAATCTGCGCCGCGGAAGTTTCGAACGTCTGTTCGGCCCTGTCCAGATCCGCGGGCCGTTTTTCGAGTACACCGAGCGACACTCCACGCGAAGCGAAGCGCGCCTGATAGGACGCGGTTCGGATGCTCTCGGCGAGCGCAAGCGCCTTGGAAGTTCGGCTGACCGTTTCATCCAGCGTTCGACCGAGGCCGCTCACCGCCCAGAGCGCGAGAAAGCTGGATACCAGGGCAATGGCCAGCATGATCACAATGCTGTAGGTGACTTTGGCTGTGATCGTCCGGCCACGCCTCCCGGTCTGGCTTGAATTCACCAGCCGTTCCTTTCCGTTTCTCGCAGTACAATCCCGGGTGGTCCAAGCGCGGCTCGAGAGTGCTTCCGCGACAGCGTTCCACTAAGAGTGTTTATCGGCCGGGCGGGCCCTTTTCTTTAAAGCTACGTACACACTTTAATAAGTACGCTAACGTATTTCCGGGCAACTGCTCCCTGACAGTCGCGGCTCGGAAACGCGCGTAACCGAGATGGAGGCCGCGACCGTCAGGGAGAACTGTCCGGCATCACGGAGAGAAGCGATAGCCCACGCCGCGCACGGTGTGGATGTGGCGGGGGTTTTGGGGATTGTCTTCCAGCTTCTGGCGCAGCCAGGCGATGTGCACATCCAGGGTTCGGCTGGACACGCCGGGCTGATATTCCCATACCCCCTCCAGCAATTCCTCGCGCGAGACGACCTTGCCGCGCCGGTCGATCAGGTAGCGGAGCAAGTCCAATTCCTTGGCGGCGAGGTTGATGGGCGAGCCGTCCTTCAGCACCTCGGCGCGGCCGAAGTGAATGTGGATACGGCCGAAATCGTACTCGACGACCTGGGGCGGTTTTTCCTTCTTGACGCGGCGCAACAGGGCTTCGACGCGCGCCAGCAGTTCAGGAGGCTCGAAAGGCTTAGTGAGGTAATCGTCGGCGCCGAGGCGCAAGCCCACCACCCGATCGGTAAGCTGGGACCTGGCGGTCAGCATCAGGATGGCTACGTCTTTGCCGTGTTGGCGCAATTGACGGCACACCTCAAAACCGCTCATTTTCGGCAGCATGACATCCAGCACGATCAGGTCGAAGCGCCCGCTGGCGGCACGCTCCAGGCCCTGGGCGCCGTCGGGGGCGGTATCGACGACATAGCCTTCGCCGGTGAGGAGGTCGGAAAGCGTGAGAGCCACATCGGGTTCGTCTTCGACCAGCAGAATACGCAAGTTCACCGGTGGGCTCCGGCGGGCGCCACGGGGAGGCGGAGAATGAACTCGGCGCCTTTCATGGGCTCGCTCTTCACGTGAATGCTGCCTCCGTGGGCCTCGACGATTCTCTCGACCAGACTGAGGCCGAGGCCGGTGCCCTGGATCTGGCTGGCGAAAGCGCTCCGGCCGCGGAAAAACGGCTCGAAGATGCGTGCCTGCTCGTCCTTGGGAACGCCCGGACCGCGGTCGGCCACGCGGATCTCCACCACCTGGCCCTTACGCCAGGCGTTTCTGGCGGCGGATACGCCGATCCACGGCTCCTCGCGGGCGCCGTACTTGGCGGCGTTGCCGATCAGGTTTTCGAGCACCTGCTTGAGGGCCAGCGGATCGCCTAACACGGTGGGCAGCCCCGGTTCGATCCTGGTTTCGATGCTGCACTGCGCCACCGCGGCGACGGCCTTGGAGGCCTCGACCGCGTCGAGGATCACGCCCTCGACCGAGAGCGGCTCGCGTTCCTGAATCGCGCGGCCGGCCTCGGCGCCGGCGAACTGCAGAATCTGTTCCACCAACTCTTTCAAACGGCCGCTTTTTTGCTGAATCAACTGGCCGTAGCGCTCCACCTGGGCGGGGTTCTGGGCCACTTTTCCGCGCAGATTGTAAGCCGCCGTATGGATGGCGGTAAGGGGCGTGCGCAGCTCGTGGGAAACGCCGGCCACGAAGTCCATCTGCAGTTCGGCCAGACGCTGCGCCCGGCGGGTGTAGTTGGCCAGGGCGGCCACGGTGAGGAGCAACAGCAGGAGGATGCAAGCAGTGACCGCCAGGTTGCGGCGCCGGATGCTCTCCACCACGGCTTCGAGCGACCCGGCGCGATGGCGCACGTACATTTGCCAGCGTCCGATCCAAGGCATCGGCTCCGGGCCACCGCCTCCCATGCGCGCGGCCTGGGGATCGAAAAGGCGCACCGAGGCATCCGCGGTTTGGACAAAACTCTTCCCCAGATTGGCGTCGGATCGATAGATTACGGCTGGCGGAGTCGTGCGGGTGAGCACCTCCACCTGGTAATCCAGTTCGCCGCCGGATTCGAGGTGACGCTGCACCATTTCGGGCAGGACTTGACCGGCGAGGGTGGATTGGTCGAGATCGAAGATCATCCAGGCGCCCTCGGGACGCGGGAAAGAACCGCGAAACACCGGGGCTTGGCGCGGACGAAAGAGCGGGATTTCGAAGGCAGTTCCTTCTCCTTCCGGCCGGGGCCCCTGGTCGTGCCCAGGGGCGCCGCGGTTCCGCCGCGGATCGGGGGAAATCATGCCCAGAACCAGATCGCGGATGGCAGCCCACTGCGGCGGCCAATCGATGGTGGAAAACGAGCCGGTGGCGGGATCGAAAGCCCGCAACGCGACCCCCTCGCGGAGCGGTTCGGCAAAGGCGATGCGGCGGAACAGGGCGCCATCGCGGGCCGTGGTTTTCCAGGGCGCATAACGGGCGGCAAAGTCCCGCTCGGTAGCCGGCGCGCTCGACAGGTCGGCTGGCGTCAGCACCCGGCAGGCGGCGCCGATCTCGGCGTTAAAGCCCTGGCTCAGACGGTTCAGGTTGGTTTGTAGCCCGTTCCTCAGGTCTTTGCGCGTGGCCACGCTCAAATCGCCGATCGATCGATACTGGAGCGCGCCCAAAATGGCGCAAAGCACAAACAACGCGCACACGAATAGCCAGGAGAGTGCGGTCTGCCGCCTGTTCTTGGTCCACGCCATGATCGCCGGTGCCGTCTTCTTTATCGGCAGCCCCACTCCTTTACGTTACGCCCGCGCGCGGCCGAACTGGCGCCCGGCGCGGTAAAGAAAGGTTAATTCCGGCGCCCAGCACGGCTCCCGGCCTTCGGCGCGGGTGCGCTGGGCGTAGCCGCCGGCACGGCCGAAAGCTACCACATTTCAGGGGACGATTTTACTTGACCACCTTGACGGGAACCGAGCGTCTCTCCGCGGCTCCCTCTTTCAGGTCCAGGGAGAGCTTGAGCGGGACCTTCTTGCTGTTGCACGTCACGGGAAACTCCAGGTTCGGCAATTTCCCGTCGCCGGCGGGAGCGAGCACCAAGGCCACCTGCTTGGGCTGAGTTTGCAATTCCTTGATTGTCATGCCCGACAGCTTGATATCCGCCTTGGCGAGCCCCTCGAAGCTTGCCGTGCCGCGATCTTGAGTCCGCAGGGTCAAACGGAGGATCCACTGCCCGTCCGCCTTCGCCCAGACGGCATCCGCCCGAATGCAGCCGCGCAGGAGGAACTGGTCGGGATGTTCGCAGCATTCCGGGGGCGGAGGGGGTGGCGGATCGACGACCATCGGCCGATCCGGCTGCTGGGCGTGTGCACCGGATGCCAGTAATATTCCCGTCCCGACCGTAGTTGTAGCCGCCCGCATCAGACTCTCCAGGTGAGCGAGGGTACGCTCCCGGACCGTGCGGGCGTCGGCGGGCGGCTCAACCAGCCGGTTGGATACTTTCTTCTCTTCCATAGTGATTCCCTCCAATCGTTGTTCGTATGGCGCTTTGGATGTCGCGCTCCAGGACTGCGGCCGCGGCGTCAATATGGCGCTCGGTTGCCCGCAGCCTGCCCGCGAGTGCTACGGCGAAGTCCATCTCATCGCGACGTTCTCCGTCGTTATGTACGAAGGCGACGATCTCCCGCATAGCCCGCACGGAATCGTGAGTCAGCAGGGCGGTTAGTCGTTTCGCCTCGGCGCGCCAGGACTCGCGAAAGGCGGCCGGATGGAAGTGTGCCGCGACCTCCACGGAAAAGCGCGTCTGCATGAGCCGGTGGGGAGCTGCCTCCTCGGAGAAGTTGCGCGTGTAGAAACATTTCATGGCGATTTCAAAGATCTTCTGCACCGAGGCATCGGCGATCCGATAATCCCAAGCCAGGTAGTCTCCCGTGCAGCGTCCCTCGGCTTGCAATTGCGCCAGCAGCGGTGTGCCGGCGTAGAGTTCGACGCGGCAGAAGTTGTTGGGCACCCCCGCGTACCGCTCCATAAAGGAGAGATTGGTTTCGACGTCGGCGACCGTCGTCGACGGATCGAAAATCAGCAGATTGAAGCAAGCCGAGACGCCGGAGCGGTCGAGCAGTTCGAGGGCGCGATGGTTCTCGCCACCGTCGACGCCGCGCCGGAGGATGCGCAAGCCTGAGTCGGAAGCGGTTTCGATACCCACGTAAATCCGGATCAGCCCGAGGCGTTGCCGCATCGCCGTAACGATGTCCGGATTCAAATCGTTGGGCCTCGCCTTGACGATGGTGGCGAAGTTGCGGACACCGCGCTCCTCCAGCCTGTCGGCCAGCGACCTGATACGGCGAAGGGTTTGCGCCCGGCCCGGCAGGAAGAAATTGTCGTCATGGAAGACGAAGAGATCGATGCCCCGCTCGTGATGAAGCTGCGACATTTCGTCGGCCACGTCCGCCACGGGCCGGAGACGGAATCGCTTGCCCGGCATGGTCTCCTCGTGCCACGCTGAAATGCAACAGAAGGCGCAGTGACCATAGCAGCCGCGGCTGCCCACCAGCGGAGCCACGCGGTGGCCGAGGCATTCGGCAGGCGCGCCGCGGCGGTCGGGCCACGGGAGTCGCTCCAGATCCGGAGGCGCCGGCAGATCGGTCAGGCGAGTATTTCCGTGGGCGTCCCTGTAAGCTAGGCCGCGGATGGAAGCCAAATCGGTCCCTGCGAAGACACCAGTCGCCAGGCTCACCAGTGTGTGCTCCGCTTCGTGCCGGCAGATCGAATCGACTTCCGCGAAGTCTCGCAGAATCTCGCGGCATGCGAATGTACCGAAGTGGCCTCCCGCGCTGATGTGACCGGTATAGCCCCGCTGTCGCAACGCCACGGCGAGGGCCAGAAAATCTTTCGCCCGCCGCTGAAAAGCGAGGGACAGACCCACAAGCGCGGGCTGTTCGCCGGATTCGAGTAGCTCCGCGACCACACGCGGGAGATCGTCCGGGCGGTTGAAGGGCACGATGGTGGAGTGGAACCCCGCCGCGGTCAACGACGATGCCAGGTAGCGCAGGCTGAGATTCTCTTCGAGTTCGGGACCCACCAGCGCGATTATGGACATTAGGATGTGAATATCCTGTATCGGCCTGAATTATAGCGAAATCTTCTCCCTGGGGACCGACTTCCGCCAGAACTGCCAGGCTGCCGTGCTGAAGTCGCATTTAGTCAGACACCGGGGACCCCAGCCTGGTTCCAGGCGGTAAGACTCCCCTTGGGACGGCGGCGATTGGACACTGGAGTCAGCCAGCGCTCCGGGCAACTCCGCGCTTACGGGCCATGGCGGTCGAACTCGATCACGTCTACGTCTCCGAACGGGCCCAGGCGCTCGATGCGCCAGCCGCGCAATTCGGGCTGGATGCGGAACCAGGCGGTCCAGAATTGGACGGTGTGGGCTCCGTAAAGGAAGAACCGGCCGGAGTTGGCGAGCGTACCGGAGGTGAGCCGGGTGGCGTAGGATTCCGCTTCGGACGAATCCTCGTAGGGGAAAGGATAGGTAGTGCCGCGGACGGGATAGTAGAGCAGGTGCGAATAGAGGAAGCTCCCGAGCGGATAGCCGGGGCGCCAGACGGGAGGGAGGGCCTCGATAAACGGACTCGGGCAGAGCACGGGCGTTTCGGGACGCTCGATTCGGCTGTTGAGGATCTGGGCGGCGGTGCGCCAGCCGGATTTGTGGTGGGCCGGCCAGAGTTGGGTCCAATGTCCGGGCAGCAGCAGGACGGCAATCCCCAGGGCGAGAGCGCAGGAATTCCAGAACCGGGGAGGGATAAAAATCGCGGCTGCCTGGGTGGCCATCAGGGCAACCCCGGGCAGAGCCAGCGAGAGATAGCGTTCCAGAAAGACGCTGTCGCCCATCGCGTGGGAATAAACGAACAGGCACAAGGGCTGGCACAACCACCATCCGGCAATCAGCAGCAGCGCACTACCGGCCGGAGCGCTCCGTACTTTGGGCCAATCGAACCAGCGCGCCGCCAGTGCGGCGCCCGCAATAAACGCCAGGATAAACGCGGGTTTGAGAGCTTCGGAAAGATCGGAGGCCTGGGGAAGGGCGGCCACCACGTGGCGCCCGGCCTGCCGCTGTAGAGCCAGCGCCTGGGCCAGCACGGGAATCAGGCTCCCGGCCACCACGGTGGCTACGACGCCGGCCTGAAGGGCGAACCGGGGCGCCACCTGCCCCCGCCAAAGACGAAACGCGGCATAGAGAAAAAACAAAAGATACGCCGGCCAGAAGATCAAGTGGACGCGCCAGAGCAGGGCGGCGGCGGCGGCGAAGGCGAGCGCATGCCCCCAGCGGCCGCGGTCGAGCCAACGAATCAGGCACCAGATCCCCGCCGCCGCCACCAGGGTGCCGAGGGCATAAGGCCGCGCATCCGCCGCCTGATAGCTGAAATCGTGCAGCGCGAGGCAGGCGAAGACCGCGAACCAGGCCGCCTGGCGGTGGATGAGGCGCGCCGCGATACGGGCGATGAAGCCGAGCGCGGCGAGCATTGCCAGCACGGAAGGAACGCGGTAGACCAGCTCGGAGGAGCCGAACCAACGCTCAAAAAGAGCGGGCAGGGCGTAGTAGAGAGATGCCGGCACTTGCGGGGCCACCCTCAGGGTGGGGTCCGCCGCGCCGTGCCTCACCACGAACGCGGTGGCCATTTCGTCTACCCAGAAACTCGACCCGAGGGGCATCAGCCACAGGCGAACGATCGATACCGCCGCCAAAGCGAGCAACAGGCGGGTGGGGGCGATACCGCGCCACCAGGGGGTGCGGCTATCGGCTTCATGGGCGCTAACAATAGGTCCCGGCCAGACCGAAGTGCTTTGCATGGTCTAATTAATAATTCTAGCCGCGCTCGAAGGAGTTCCGCCCTACGGACGATTCTGCCGGTCCTCGCGTGGCGGCGGTCCGCCGGGTCCGCCGCCGAAGCCGGTGCGCGCGGCCGAATCGTATTTCTTCTTCTGGTCGTCGCTGAGAGTGGCATACAATTGGGCGTCGGCTTTACTCTCGATGGCCAGCAACTGGCCGCTGAGAGAACCGGCTTTGGCGGCGAGCGCTTCGATCCGCTCGGTATCGTTACTCTCGATGGCCTCGGTCAGGGCCCGCTGGTTGGTGCCCATCTCGGTGCGGGCCGCGGCGGCGGCGGTTTGGGCTTTCCGGTAGATGGCGGTGGCGTTGGTCCTCTGGGTGTCGCTCAGGTTGAGGCGCGACAGCAGCGAATCGACGCGCATCTGGGCCGGTTCGCCGCGCGGACCGCCGGAATTCCCCATGCCCGGTCCGTCGCCGGGCGGAGGTCCGGGCATGCCTTGCGATTGCATGTCCTGGTCCCCGGCGGGTCCCGCAACACCGATGCCCTGTGCCAAAGCGGCCGATGCGAACGCTCCAGCGGCGATCCAGACTGCGGCGATTCGTTTCATGATGACAGGTGTTCTCCTTCTTACACTTGAAATAACGGCTCGCGAGACCTGCTGGTTGACGTTGTCTGTGTTAAGGTTTATCAAAACTGCGCCGCGCATTTCCGTGCGCCAGCTTACAGAACGTAGCTGCCTCGCCCGGCAACCGTACGAAGCGCCACTCCATTCATCATAACGTGCTGATTTTCTTCGCCCGGCCCGGACGGTGGGCGGTTGTCGAGCCGCGGCTGATGCGCAGACAAGGCGGACTGGCGGGGCTGAAGGCTAGTCGGGGTCAGGCGCGGCAAGCCATCAATATCCGCAGCGGCCCCCAGCGTGTTCTGCGCGCCGAAATGGCCTTTGGAAAGGGGCAGGATGGCCGCGCCAATGCCTCTATTACTGTCCGGATTGGCCTTGGCCAACTGCCGCGAGAGGGCTTGGGCTTCCGCCGCCGCACTTTCGACCGTCACCCCGGGCTTGAGCCGGGCGACGCCGAACAGCAGGCGGGCCTTGCGCTCGCCCAGCATCCACTCCGGCATGGCATTGAGCTCGGACGCCATCGTCACGGGCACCCACAGGTCAAACGAGAGGCCCGCCAGAGAACCGTGAAACTGGGCGGGCACGATGCCGACGATCGTGAGTTGCCGGCGGAGCAGCAAAGGAATATGACGGATGGTCGCGGCTGGGGCTCGGAGCATATTAAGCAGCCGAGTGCAGGACGCAAGAAACGATGGTCTACCCTCGGTCGCAGCCTGCTTTTCCACGGCTCGAAGTCGGGTACTTAGTTCCCTGGGGGGGTAAAATCCAGGCGGGCTCCCAGCAAAAAAACTGGGGCCGGACAGGAGTCCGGCCCCAGCGGAAGGTGAAGATACAAACTTCAGAATGCGTACTTGAGCGCGAACTGGATCTGACGCATGGCGCTCAGTGTCGAGGTAATGGTGCCGAATGTCGACGGCGCCCCATAGCCCGGCTGGCCGTTCGCGGCCGAGCTGCCATTCCAGCTCAAGCTGCCGGGAGTGGAGAGTAACACATGGTTGGGAGCGTTGAACATTTCCATGCGGAACTCCAGCATGTGTCCTTCGTGGATCGGGAAGTGCTTGATGATGGAAACGTCTTCATTCCCCATCCAGGGGCCCCTCAGCTCGTTGCGCGAGCAGTTTCCAAACGTGGCCGCCGAGGGGTTGATGAATGCCGCCGGGTTCCACCAGCCGTGCTCGTTGTGGTTGGGCAGAACCGGATTTGCGCCGACGGCACAATTGAGCCGATTGGCGGTGGTGATGAAATTGGTGCCGCCCGAATCCCATGCCGAGGTATCGAGCACGGCACCGCTTTGCAACGTGGTGATGGTGCTGATCTGCCAGTTTCCGACCACCTGGTTTACGACCCCTCCATGGTTGAGGAATTTCTGACCTTTACCGAAGGGCAGCGTGTACATGATGGATGTGACGAAACGCCGCGGAATATTGAAATCCGAGGGACCGTATTCGCACGTATTGGGGCAGAGCGAATTCTCCGGCGAGAAGTCGTTATTGGTGCCGCGGATGGCGCTGGTGTCGTCCAGGGACTTGGACCAGGTGAAGGCGAACAAGGTCGTCAGGTTGGTTCCGAAACGCTGCGTCAACTTGGCGCTGACGCCATTGTAATTCCCATTGGCGTCGGCGGTCACCCACTGGATTCCCGAAGCCCCCCATTCCGGATAGGGCAAACGTTGAACTGTCGGTAAGCTGGCGCTGAGAATCCCCTGATTCTGATTCAGCAGGTAGTCCAGGTGATGGCTTGCCGAGCCAGTGTAATCGATTTCCGCGGTGGTGGATTTACCGATCGTGCGCTGCACGTTCATGATCCACTGATGGCTGTAACTGGTCGGCAGGTGGGAGTTCGCGCCCCAAACCAGGCCGATCGGAATTTGCGCCGGAAGCTGTGCTGTGTTGATGAAATTCGTATAGGTCCAGGTAGGAACTCCATAGGTGGTAGACGTCACTTGGCCGGTTCGGCCTCCCATGCCGCGTTCCATATCGAAGATGGAGTTCTTGCTTTCCTGCGAGTAGAAGATGCCGTAACCGGTGCGGATCGACCATTTTTCCGAGGGGCTCCAGGCGATTCCGAGCCGTGGCGCGAGGTTCGCGTAATCGGTGTTGATCAGCCGGGCGTTCGGGGTGTCCGACCGTTCGGTTTGCAGCGGAGGAGTGATGGCGGGAAGTGCTCCAATGCCGGGAGTTTGCCAATAGGGCAAGTACTGGAAGCTGAGGCCGTCGTAAAAACTCCCGGTTCCGGTGCGGACGTAAATCGGGTGCTTCGTCAAATCCGGCACATCCGCCTGATTGGGAAGGGACTCGTTGAGTTCGACGTTCGGCTCGCGGCCGGATGTGTCGAGCAGGGGTTGCTCCACTTCCCACCGGAAACCTAAGCTAATGGTCAGGTGCGGCTTCACCCTCCAGGTGTCGTCGATGTAAGTCGCCCATTCGTTATTGGTGAACTTGTCCGATGCCAGCGCGACGGCGATAATGCCGTCATAGGAATCGCCCAACATGAAGTCCGCGCCGGTATAGCCGCCGGACTGCGCGCCGGTTCCGGGCGTCATGGAGTTGGTGAACTGGCTGTCGTAATAGAACTGGCCGCGGGGGAATTCGTTTCCGATCTGCGGAAACTCGTTATACCGGTACTCTCCACCGAAGCGCAGCGAGTGCTTCCCGATGACCCAGGAGAAGTTGTCCACCCACTCGTAATACTTGTCGTTGATCTGGAACGGGCTGCTGGTCGGATTGCCGAAGGTGGTCAGGTTGTTGGCGGCAAAGTCGATGTTGGGTATGCCGTAGGAATTCGGATCGGTAACTTTCACCGGCATGTTGAGTTCCGCATCCACATTCGTTTTGCCCGCCAACTGCTGGGTGATATTGTTGAACAGCGAATTGTAGCCGAACCGCGCCTCGTTCACCTTGGTAGCGGAAAACGTCCGGACGTTGGAAAGTTCCCACTGGCTGGCCCGGGTGATCAGTTGTTCCCCGTCGTCCAGGCCCATGGTGGGAGCGGTGGAAATGGTGGTTTCGTAGTTCCAACTGTAGCGGCCGAACCACTGCGATTTCGAGCTCTCGTTAAAATCGATGCGCTGGGTGAAATCCTGCTTGTTGACCGGAATCGATACATCGTATTGATAGTTCTGGTAAGGCAGAACCTGCCCGGCCTGATTAGGCTGATTCGGCAACGGCATCCACCCCTGTTCCAGAATGATGGAATCCGCGCTGAGGCGGCTGGTGGGAATCTGGTTGCCGGGGAATGGTGAAGCGAGGACGTTGGGGTAATTCCCGGTGCGCGAGTTGGGGTCCGCCAGAGCCGTGGGGACTTGGGAAAAGTCGCCCGCGCGCATCGGCGCCGTCAGGACGGTGCCCAGTCCAAAGGTGGTCGTGCGGGAGATGTACTCCTCGAAGTTCGTCATGAAGAACAGCCGGTTCTTTCCGTTGAACAGCTTCGGAATCCGAACCGGCCCTCCCAGCGTAAAGCCGTATTGATTCTGGCGGTAGGGCTTTCTGCCCGGAGAGGGGTTGGACGCGCTACGGGTGGCCGAGGTGAAGTCGTAAGCCCTGGCGTCGAGAAGGTCGTTGCGCAGGAACTCCCAGGCGGAGCCGTGGTATTGATTCGTGCCCGGTTTAGTGGAGACGTTGAGCTGTCCGGCTTCCCGGCCGAATTCCGCCGGGTAAACTCCGGATTGAACCTTAAATTCCTGGAGAGCGTCGACCGACGGCTGCAGGATGTAGGAGTTGAAGTCGATGTCGGTGTTGGTGATACCGTCCAGAGTGAAGTTTTCCCATGTCGCGCGCGCGCCCGACATGGCCATCGTCAAAGCGCCGCGCGAGCCGCCCTCGCGGCCACTGGCCTGCGCGGCGGGAGTGAATCCGTAGGTCACGTTGGGACTCAGCGCGACCAGTTGCCAGAAGTTGCGGCCGTTCAAGGGCAGATCTTCAATCCGCTGTTCCTCGATCACGGTGCCGACCGTGGCGTTTTCGGTCGTCAGAGCCGCTGCGTTAGCGGCCACTTCGACCGTTTGCGTGGACTGTCCCACGGCAAGCGTGAAATCGATCCGCGGCGCCGCCTGAACCTCGAGCACGATGCCCGCCTTCACGATGGTGTCGAAGCCCGCCGACACGACCTTCACATCGTACGTTCCAGGCACCAGATCGGGGAAACTGTAAAGTCCCGAGGCATTGGTGGTGGACACGCGCGACGTGCTGGTGCCGGTGTTGGTCACCGTAACGGTCGCGTTTGGAATCAACGCGCCGCTCGGATCCCGAACTTCACCACCGATTTCACCAAAAGTTTGGGCGAACGCTATACCAAGCGTCAAACCCAGCAAACCAATTGCTAGCACTACCGTTCGCATAGAGGATCCCTCTACCAGGAGGAAGCGAAATAAGGTGACAAGAGCCTGGCCCGGTGTCACCCGTGGCGAACAGCAGCGTCAACGCGCTGAATTCGCATGCGACAACCTCGCTCAATCTACTCCAAAGGCCCCAAACAACGTATATCAGCAGTAGAATATGTGAATTCCTGCTTGGAGTCAAGGATATCCCGATGCACTCACCCATCAGCGGGCTGGGCATCGGGCTCGAATATCAGGCGGAGCGGGAAGCGCTTCGTGTACGTGGTGGGTCACGTGACGCCGCAACAAATGCGGCAAGTGGCGCGCGCCGCCAGGGCGGGGAAGGTTGCGGGCAGCCTGAAGAAGGCGCGGTTTGGCCTGATGAGGCTTCCGTGCCTGGCATGCTGGACGTGTCGGCGGACGAAGGGGCCATCGAGAAGACCCTGGGTGCCGCCGCGGTCCCGATCGACCTGGAGGCCGTGCTCGAAGCCGCCCGGGCAGCACCTCCGGGCGGGGCAGCCGAGGCCGCCCAGTCTCCAAGATCTCTCCAACAAAAAAACCGGGACGTCAGTCCCGGTTCTTCAACCCAAAATCAATAAGCTACGGGAGAAAACTGGAACCCAGTTCGGGGTTTTGCGCCCAGGAACTTTGCGGGCTCCCCGCAAAAAAAAACTGGGGCCGGATGGGAATCCGGCCCCAGCGGAAGGTGATGCTACAACCGTTAGAACAAGTACTTGAGCGCGAACTGAATCTGACGCATTCCGCCGGTTCCAGAGGGGTTCACTGTCCCGGTAATGGTACCGAACGTCGATACCGGCGCCACACCCGAGCCGCCACCCCAGCCTAGATCGCCAGGAGCGGCCAGCAGCACATGGTTGGGAGCGTTGAACATTTCCATGCGGAACTCAAGCGTATGGCCTTCGTGGATCGGGAAATGCTTGATGATCGAAATATCTTCGTTCCCCAGCCACGGTCCCCTCAGGCTGTTGCGGGAGCAGTTCCCGAATGTAGCGATGAGAGGATTTGAAAACGCGGCTGAGTTATACCAGGCGTTCTGGTTGTTACCGGGCAGGACCGGGTTTACGCCGGGAACGCAGTTCAGCCGGTTGGCGACCGTTACAAAACCGGTTTGCCCGGAATCCCATGCGGACGTATCGACTGAGCTGCCGCTTTGCATCGTGGTAATGGTGCTGATCTGCCAGTTCCCGACCACTTGGTTAACAACTCCGCCGTGGTTGAGGAAATGCTGGCCTTTACCAAAGGGCAGCGTGTAGAGAATGGATGTGACGAAACGCTGCGGCACGTTGAAATCCGACGGGCCGTATTCGCACGTATTCGGGCAGAGCGAATTCTCGGGCGAGAAGTCGTTATTGTTGCTGCCGCGGATGTTGCTGGTGTCGTCCAGGGACCTGGACCACGTGTAAGCAAACAAGGTCGTCAGGTTGTTCCCGAAACGCTGGGTCACTTTGGCGCTGAGGCCGTTGTAATTCCCATTGCTGTCGGCATTCACCCACTGGATTCCCGAAGATCCCCATTCCGGATAGGGCAAACGTTGAACTGTCGGCAAGCTGGCGTTGAGAATTCCCTGATTCTGATTGATCAGGTGGTCCAGGTCGTGGCTCGCCGAGCCGGTGTAATCCAGTTCCACGGTGGTCGCTTTGCCGAGCGTGCGCTGCACGTTCGCAATCCACTGGTGGCTGTAGCTGGTGGGCAGGTGCGAGTTCGCGCCCCAGGTAAGACCGATAGGAATCTGCGCCGGAAGCGTTGCCGTATTGATGAAATTCGTGTAGGTCCAGGTGGGAACCCCATAAGTGGTCTGCGTGGTTTGCCCGGTTCGGCCGCCTAGTCCGCGATTCATATCGAAGATGGAGTTCTTGCTTTCGTTCGAGTAGAAGATGCCGTAACCGACGCGGATCGACCATTTGTCCGACGGGCTCCAGGCAATCCCGATCCGTGGTGCGAAGTTCTTGTAATTGGTGTTGATCAGGCGGGCATTCGGGGTGTCCGACCTTTCGGTTTGCAGCGGCGGAGTGATCGCGGGAAGCGCCCCAATGCCGGGAGTCTCCCAATAGGGCATGTACTGGAAGTTGAGGCCGTCGTAGAAACTGCCGTGCCCGGTGCGGACATAAATCGGGTGTTTAGTTAAGTCCGGCACGTCCGCCTCGTTGGGAAGCGGCTCGTTGAGTTCGACGTTCGGCTCGTTGCCGGAGGTGTCGAGCAAGGGCTGCTCCACTTCCCACCGGAAACCCATGCTGATGGTCAGGTGCGGCTTCACCCTCCAGGTGTCGTCGATGTAAGTCGCCCATTCGCTGTCGGTGAACTTGGCCGATGCCAGCGCCACGGCGATGATGCCGTCATAAGAATCGCCCAACATGAAGTCGGCGCCGGTGTAGCCGCCGCCCTGCACGCCGGTGCCCGGCGTCATGGTATTGGTGAACTGGCTGTCGAAATAGAACTGGCCGCGGGGGAATTCGTTTCCAACCTGCGGAAACTCGTTATAGCGGTACTCCCCACCGAAGCGTAGCGAGTGCTTCCCGATCACCCAGGAAAAATTGTCAACCCATTCGTAATACTTGTCGTTGATCTGGAACGGGCTGCTGGTCGGGTTGCCGAAGCTGGTCAGGTTGTTGGCGGCAAAGTCGATGTTGGGTATGCCATAGGAATTCGGATCCGTGACCTTCACAGGCATGTTCAGTTCCGTATCCACATTCTCCTTGCCGGCCAACTGTTGGGTGATGTTGTTGAACAGCGAATTGTAGCCGAACCGCGCCTCGTTTACCTTTGTGGCCGAAATGGTGCGGACGTTGGAGAGTTCCCACTGGGCGGCCCGGGTCTGCAGCACTTCGCCGTCGTCCAGGCCTAGCGTTGGAGCCGTGGAAATAGTGGACTCGTTGTTCCAACTATAGCGGCCGAACCACTGCGAGTTGGAGCTCTCGTTCAAATCGATGCGCTGCGTGAAATCATATTTGTTGACGGGAATCTTTACGTCGAACTGATAGTTGCGGTAAGGCAGAACCTGCCCAACCCCATTAGCCTGATTCGGCAACGGCATCCACTTGTTTTCCAGAATGATGGAATCCGCGCTGAGCATGCTGGTGGGAATTTGGTTGCCGGGGAACGGCGAAGCCAGCACGTTGGGGTAGGTCCCGGTGCGCGAGTTGGGGTTCGCCAGAGCTGTGGGGACTTGGGAAAAGTCGCCGCCTCGCATCGCCGCCGTCAGAACCGTACCCAGCGTTGAAGTGGTGGTGCGGGAGTTGAATTCTTCGAAGTTCGTCATGAAGAACAACCGGTTCTTGCCGTTGAACAGTTTCGGAATTCGAACCGGCCCTCCCAGCGTAAATCCATATTGATTTTGGCGGTAGGGCTTTCTCCCCGGCTCAGAGTTGGTCGGGTCGTGTTGGGCGGACGCGAAGTCGTAAGCCCTGGCGTCGAGAAGGTCGTTGCGCAGGAACTCCCAGGCGGACCCGTGGTATTGATTGGTGCCCGGTTTAGTGGAGACGTTGAGCTGTGCCGCCTCCCGGCCGAACTCGGCCGGGTAAACACCGGATTGAACCTTGAATTCCTGGAGAGCGTCGACCGACGGCTGCAGGATGTAAGAGTTGAAATCGATATCGGTGTTGGTGATACCGTCCAGCGTGTAGTTTTCCCACGTGGAACGCGCACCCGACATAGCCATGGTGAGAGAACCGCGCGAACCGCCCAAGCGGCCACTGGTCTGCGCGGGCTGGGTGAACCCGTAGGTCACGTTGGGACTCAGCGCGACGAGTTGAAAAAAGCTACGGCCGTTCAGGGGCAGATCTTCAATCCGCTTTTCCTCGATCACGGTGCCGACCGTGGCGTCTTCAGTGGCCAGCGCCGCGGCATTAGCGGCCACTTCGACCGTTTGCGTGGACTGTCCCACGGCAAGCGTGAAATCGACCCGCGGCGCCGCCTGTACCTCGAGCACAATGCCCGCCTTCACGATGGTGTCGAAGCCCGACGACGCCACTTTAACGTCGTACGTTCCAGGCACCAGATCGGGGAAACTGTAAAACCCCGCGGCGTTGGTGGTGGCCACGCGCGAAGCACTTGTCGCCGTGTTGATAACGGTAACGGTCGCGTTTGGAATCAAGGCGCCGCTAGGGTCCCGGACTTCACCACCGATTTCACCAAAAGTTTGGGCGGACGCGATACCAAGCGTCAAACCCAGCAAACACACTACTAGCACTACCGTTCGCATAGAGGATCCCTCTACCAGGAGGAAGCGAAAAAGATGACAATGGCCTGGCCCTGTGTCACCTGTTGCGGACAGCAGCGTCAACGCGCTGAAGTTCGCATGCGACAACCTCGGAATTAATTTATGCTAAAGACCCCAAACAACGTATACTAGCCGTAGAATATGTGAATTCGTCTTAAGAGTCAAGGGTATTAAAAGCGTATTAAAGTGAAATTGCAGGCGCCGTCGCGGCGCCTGCCGGTGATAAGGCCCAGTGCCGTGAACCGCTTTCGTGGCACGCAGGCGGCCTAAGTGGGACAATCGAGTGAGGAGAATTGTTCGAGAGTAGTTCAGGAGCTTTGGCTATGAAACGACGAGATTTTCTTTGGACCGCCGGTGCGGGCGCGGCTTTGTCGGCCGTTTCCGCCGACCGGGTTTATGGGGCCAACGACAGGCTGCGTGTCGGCCTCATCGGTTGCGGAGGGCGCGGCACTTTCGATGCGCGCCTGATGCGCGGCACACCCGAGGATATTCAGGCCGTGGCGCCTGAAAACTATCACGACGGCAACCTCGATCCGCGTCTCAAGGAACCGCGCAACGTCGAGATCGCCGCGCTATGCGACGTTTACGGCACCCGGCTGGACGCGGCCCATCAATGGGCGCCGCAGGCAAAGACTTACACGGAGTTCCGGAAGTTGCTGGCCGATAAGGAGATTGACGCGGTCATCATCGCCACCCAGGATCAATGGCACGCGCAAATGCTGATCCTGGCCTGCGAAGCCGGCAAAGACGTCTACTGCGAAAAGCCGATGTTCTACCGCTTCGGCGAAGGCAAGGCCATGATCGCGGCCGTCCGCCGCAACCATCGCATCGTGCAGGTTGGGACCCAGCACCGCTCGGCCGACCATATCGCCGAAGCGGCCAAAATGATCCAGGGCGGCAAGATCGGAGAAGTACACTTTGTTCGCGTTTGGAACTATATGGGCGTGTTGTACGGCAATCCGCCCGTCCCGGACAGCGAACCGCCCGCCGACCTGAATTGGGATGCATGGCTGGGACCCGCTCCGAAGGTGCCCTTTAACCGCAACCGCCTTGGCTATAGGTCCTTTATGGACTATACCAACGGTATTATTACGGACTACGGCAACCACCGTTTCGACTCCGTGCACCAGATTATGGGCGAGGACATGCCTCTCAACGTGGTCTCGTCGGCGGTGCGATTTAATAAGAAAACGGCTGGCGATATCTACGATATGCAGGTGGCCACGTTCGAATATCCGAATTTCATCATGAATTACGAGTGTTCCAATTATAATGGCCATGGCTTGGGCGGCCGCACGGCCGGCATGCGGTACTACGGCATGATGGGGCCGGAAGATCGCCCGCACGGCATGGCGTTCTATGGCACCGAAGCCTCTTTGTTCGTGGACCGTATCGGAATGGAACTCTATCCCGAGCCAAAACCCGTCGAGCGCGTGCCCGGCGGCGGCAGGGGCGGCCGCGGGCGTAGGACCTTCACCTGGGAACCGCGGATGGAAAAGATGCAGATGAACGAGGACGAGCCCACCCCGCTGCACACCAAGAATTTCGTGGACTTCGTACGCGCCAGGAAGGAACCGTTCGCGAACATCGAAGTGGGTGTCCGGGCCACCACCGTCGGCTGTATCGGAAACGTGGCGCACTGGACCGGACGAAAGCTGAAGTGGGACGGTGAAAACCGGACATTCCCAGGCGATACCGAGGCCAACAAGTTTGAGTTCCGCCCGTACCGCAAACCCTGGGACCTGATAAAGATGAGTTAAGGGAACTACTGTCCGAACCACCGACATTGCGCTCCCTTACGTATCTAAAGTAAGGGAGCGCATAACTCGGTTATTACATCGGGCTTTCTACTCTCCGGGTGCTGTTCCCTGCACAAGAATGCACAAAGGGTCGATAGGTACCTGAAGACAAGGCCGCTGGCTCGCTCCCGCCCCATGCACAAAAATGCACAACGGCCTTACGGCAGGGCGACGGATTTGGCGCTGCCGTAGTACAGTCCGTTGAAGAGCAGCTTATAAGTGGCGTGAGGCTGGTCGCGGAAATTTACCTCCGGGCCCAGGAGCACCACTTTCCCTTCGCCGACGCTGGCTTCGGCCACAGCGGTACCACCGTCCAGATATTGTTGCCCCCAGGCCCATCCGCTATCGAGTACCTGGGTACCGGAAAACCATGCTACCGGATCGGTGTGCTTGATTTCGGCGTCGGGCTCCAGCTTGAATACCGGGCTGGAATCGAAGAACACGTCCACCTGGCTGGGCATGCCGTAAGCCAGCGGATTGGTATTATCCACATTGACCTTGAGCAGCGAGCCGGGGATGTAGAACTTGTCGCGTGGCAAGGGGCGTTGCTTGCCGTCGGGTCCCATTTCGGTGAGGTAGCTCTTCACCGGGATGCCGAACATGTCGGCGACGGAGGTGGAACTGCCGATGGTAACCACCGAGCCGCCGGCCTCGACGAAGCGCTTGAGCTGGGGTGCGGTTTTGTCGTCGGTGATGCGGCCCTGGCGGTCGCGATATTCATCGGGAATGGGCGCATCGGGGCCTTCGGTGAATCCGCCGCGGCCGCCGCCACGGCCGGCCATGGCGCTGCCGCGGCGCACGGCGCCATCGGTCAGCACGATGACGTCAAACTTGCTCTTCAGGTCGCCGGTATCGAGCGCGGCCGGGTAGATCACCTGGAAGGGAAACTCATACTGTTCGAACAGCCAGCGCGTCCAGCCGGAGGGCATGGAGCCGCCGAACTGGTCGTAGAGGCCGATGCGGATCGGCTTGAGCTTCATGGCATCGCCGGACGGAGCCTTTCCCAGTGCGTAGACCGGCACGCCCAGCTCCTGAGCGCCGCGGTCGAGCACCGCGCGGGCGGAGTCGGAAGCGGGCACCCAGATTGCACCGGCGCCCAGGTCGCGGCCCTCCACGGTTTCGTCCGCCTTGAGCCAGTAAACGTCGCAGTTGGCCTTGAGCAGGCGGTTGATCACGATGAAGGAGTTGTTGATCTGGTGGCTCAGGAGGTAGCCGGCCGGACTGGCAGGGCCGGTGATTTTGGCCGGCGGCGGCGCCAGCAGTTCTTCGGTGATTTTGGCGAATGGGCCGGTGAAGTCGTCGAGAAGCCGGTCGAATTTTACCCCCATCTGGAAGGCCAGGGTCCAGCCGGTGATGTCGTAGGGGGGGATGGGCGGGCCGCCGGGATAGCGGAAGTCGTTGGGGTGGTCCTGGGGCTCGAACATGTCGAGGATGTGCGGACGGAAGGCCTGCGCGGTCTTGACGACGTAAGAACCGGCCGGATAGCTTTTTCCGTTGACGGTGAAATCGGCCGTGGCGCGGTCGATATCGATGCCGTTCTTGAGCAGGGCATTGACGAACTCGGTGGCGTTGGCGAAATCGGCCTGGTCGGCGGGGATGATGTAGCCGCGCGGATCGCGCAGCTTGGGATCGTGCAGGACGGTGTTATAGAGCGGCGTGGGGAGGGTGCGGGCGCCGAGGCCGCCGGGCAGATCGGGATTGGCGTCGGGTGTGGGCGGCGGCGCGGCGCCGCCTCGTCCTCCACGGCCGCCGGGGGTTGCGGCTGCCGCGGCAGCTTCCAGGGCGGCGATCCGTTTGGGGGTGGTCGTCCAGTTATCGCGGCTGCCCTTTTGAATGGAATTGCGGCCCATCTGGTAGATGTTGTAAAGGAAAATTTCGCGATAGCGGGAGGCCAGGTCGAGGACCGCGCGGTTATTGGTCACGTCGTAATCGATGGATTGGCGATAGTGCCACTCCTGCGGCGCGATGGGCAGCGGCCAGTCGCCCTGCGGCAACTGCTTTTCCGCCACCAGCGGAATCGACATCGGGGTGGGGCTGCCGATGATTTCGGTGAGCAGGCCGATCATGTTGTGGAAATAGGTGACGGTGCGCAGACCGCCGTTCCACCAGGTGGAGTAATTGGCGCCGCTGCGCATGGCGCTGCCGCCCTTGCCCTCGGCCACCAGGCGGCTGTGCATGGCCGTGCCCACCAGCTCGATGCCGAGGGGAACCAGCGGGTCGAAGTTGTAATTGAAGGGATCGCGGAATGGCGGCATGAAGATGACCGCGCCGGCCGGCCCCGTCTGGTGGTGGTTGTAGACGATTTGCGGATACCACTCGCGGAACATGACGCGGTTCATGTTGGTGGTTTCCGGCATGTTGGACATGTAAAAGTCGCGGTTATCGTCGTGGCCGATGTACTTGTTGTAAAGGCGGGGCGTGTTGGCGAAGGTGCGCTTATTGGGCGGCACGACCAGCGGGGCGCCGGGTTTTTCGGAGCGGCGCATGTACCAGTTGGCTTCCAGTTCCTGGCCATCGGGATTGGCCAGCACGCAAAGCACGATCGCGTCGCGCAGAAAGCGCAGCGTCTCTTCATCGTTGCGGCTGACCAGTTGGTAGACGGTTTCCATGAGCTGCTGCGAGCCCACGGTTTCGCTGGCGTGCAAGCCGCCATCGATCCACACCACGGCTTTGCCCTCGCGCGCCAAAGCGTGCGCCTCGTCGTCGGTGAGGCCTTCGGCGCGGGCCAGCTTTTCGGAAATCTGGCGGTAATGGTCGAGCCTGGCGAGGTTTTCGGGCGACGTAATGATGGCCATGTACTGATTGCGGCCTTCGCCGGTGGGGCCGATCGCGACCAGCTTCATGCGGTCCGATTCCCGGGCCAGCGTCTTCCAGTAGGCTTCGAGCTGGGTGTAGCTGGCCATCTGGTAATCGTCGCCGAGGTTGAATCCCAGGGCTTCTGTGGGGGTGGTGATTTTGGGGGCGGTTTGCGCGACCAGGTTCGACACGCAACAACCCATGGACAGAGCGAGCACGAGACAAGCGAGACGTCTATGGATCATGGGTAAGAGTGTACTAAAACGCGGGGGAGGGTTGCCACGAAGGGGGCTGAGCTTATGAGGCCCGTTTGTAGCGCGCTACGTTGATCTGGCCTTGCCGATCAAATCGACGTCTTCGTCATTGACCGCGCTCGTTCGCCTGCATTTCGCGCCGAAGGACTTCGTTCATGTAGGTCTGGTATTTCCTGCCCCGCGCCCGGAACCAGTGGAGCACGTCGGCGTCCACGCGGAGGCTCACCAACTGCTTGATTGGCCTGTAGAACCGGCCGACCTGAACGTCGGAGAGGCACGGCTGCCGTTCCGGGGCATCTGAAAAGTCGATTCGCGAATCCGGGCGAGCGGCGAGCCGCTTCAGTTCCCTGCGCTGCTTATCGCTGACGGGAGTGGTAAAGAGCACGCTCGCGGGGACTCGCCTTTCTTGCCGAGACGATGCGGATTTCTTCTTCGCCATGTTTTTCCTCGCTGGTGTGAACTACGAGCACGATTGCGATACCGCCGGCGCTGCCGACCGCATGCCAGCGCTCCTCCTGGTCGACCACTCGGTTCGGATACGACACGAGATTCGGATCCTCGAAGATCCGCGCCGCCGTCTCAAAGGAAATGCCATGTTTCCGGCGGTTGATGCGGTCCTTCTTCTCATCCCACGCGAAAACCATTGTATATACGGAATTGTAGCACTCATGGGACGGGCAACAACCCGCGGCTCGGTGCACGACTTCGCCAAGCCCGGCAACGCATTTGCGGGCAACCGCTCCTTGACCAGGAGCTGGAATCGAAACAGGAAGGTCCGGAACGACGTCGGCAACCGCTCCCTCACGGTCGCGGCTCGGAAACACGCGAAAACGTCGCTTGTCGCTGGCGCGCCCGGGTTCCCGGTGATACGCTGCTAGGAATGCCACCGCGCTTCGCGCTCCTGTTTGCGGCCTTCACCAGTCTGTTGTGGGCCCACCCGGTCTTCGACGTGAAAGACTACGGCGCCACGGGAATCAAATCGGATAATGCCCGCCCCGCCCTGCAGCGGGCCATCGATGCGTGCGGCCAGGCCGGCGGTGGAACCGTTTACGTCGGTCCAGGGGAATATACCACCGGCCAACTTCATTTGCGTTCCGGAGTGCGGCTCTACCTGGAAGCCGGGGCGACGTTGTTCGCGTCGCTGGACGGCGCCCAGTTCGACCCGTCGCCTAAATCCGCGCTCATCTCCGGCGAAGATCTGCACGATATCGCGCTCGAAGGCCGCGGCGCGCTGGACGGGCAATCGAGTTATGAATGGCGCCCCACCAGCATTACCGATTTCTACATCCTCTTGCCGCCTGTCTTCGGCTTCGAGCGCGATCGAGTTTTGCGATTGCAATTCGAACGCCATCCGCCGTGTCAATATCGATAACGTGGTCATTACCAATTCCAACCGCGGGATCGCGTTCATGGTGTTCGACGGCGGGATCGTGGAAGACGTGGTGCTGTCGAACCTGACGATCGAGACGCGGCGCTTCGATTGGTTCTGGTGGGGCGACGGCGATCCGCCGCATTTCGACATCAAGCGGCGCAGCGAAGTGGATGGCTCGAAGCGTGCCAACGAACCGCCTGCCGGCAAGATTCGCAACGTGATCGTCCAGAACGTGATTGCGCACGGCACCGGCGCTTCAGTGATCAACGGCCATCCGGCGAGTTGGCTGGAGGGCGTAAGGCTGGACAATGTAAAACTCTTTGTGTCGTCGGACGCCGGCGTTCCGTACGAACACACGGCGGCGGCGCTGACGGTTCGCCAGGCGCGTGGATTGCGGATGAGCAATGTCGAGATCGGTTGGGAGAAACCTTTTGCCACGACATGGCGGAACGGCTTGTCGCTGGAACAGGTGAGAGACGCCATTCTCGACCGCGTGGAGGTGCATCCGGCGCCCGGCTCGAAATCGCAGCCCATTGTGGCGACGGACGCCGAATACGTGGCGAGGCCGGAATAGCGTTAGTTTGGTGGGGCGGACGGCCTCGTCCGCGCGTGACCCCCCGGTCGCGCACCGCCGGCGGTGAGGGGCCGATCCATTAGGGCGAAGAGCGGGTCCAGGGGGACCCGCGCGGACGAGGGCGTCCGCCCCACCCCCGGCGTGCGTCTGCTCACAATCGTGTATTCTGATACGGGACGCTTGTCGATATGGTAGGTGCGATCTTACTCGTCGCCCTGTTGCTGATCGCTCTGATTGTCTTGCCGATTGTCGCCATCGTCCGGACCAGCCGCATCCGCACACTGGAGCTTCGCGTCGCCGGACTGGAAGCCGCCCTGCTCCGCCTTATCGGCGAGCGCGCGGCCACGGCACCGCCCCCTGCCGAAGCCACCCAGCCCATCCCTGCCGTGCCTGTTCCCGAGCCTCCCGAGCCCGCCGCGCCGGCTGCCGAGATCGCCTTCCCACTGGAACACCTCGAACAGGTGATTGGCCGCAAGTGGCTGGGATGGGTCGCCATCCTGCTGATCTTCGGCGCCACCGTGTACTTCCTGAAGTACGCTTTCGAGAACCGCTGGATCGGCGAACTGGGCCGAGTGATGCTCGGCGTCGCCGCCGCGCTCACCCTGGTCTGGCTCGGCCATGACCGCCACCAGAAGCAGTGGCGCTATCTTTCGCAGATCCTCACTGGCGGCGGCATTGCCATTCTCTATCTTTCCATCTACGGCGCCTTCGGCTATTACCACCTGATCGACCAGCGCGGCGCTTTCGTCTTTCTCGCCATCGTCGTGGCCGAAGCGTTTCTGCTGGCCGCCGTTTACGTTGCCCCATCGATCGCCGTCATGGCCCTGGTGGGCGGCTTCCTGGTTCCCGTGCTGCTCTCCTCCGGCCGCGACCAGTATGGCATTCTGTTCACCTACATCGGACTGCTCGACCTGGGCATGCTCGGCGTTGTGATCGGCCGCTCGTGGCGCTGGATCGGGTCTCTGGCGTACGCCGGCACGCAGTCGCTCTTCTGGATCTGGTATTCGGAGCACTATCACCCTGAAAAACGCCCGGCCGCGCTTCTGTTTGAGACCGCCATCTTCCTTCTCTTTATCCTGGCCGACCTTGCCCCGCACCTGCGCCGCCGCGCCGCCGGATGGGAGGGATGGGTCCGCCTGGCGGTGAATCCCTTCGTCTTCTACGCCACCTGCTACACGCTGCTCAACGACGACCACCACGACTGGATGGCTGTTCTGGCCCTGCTCCTGGCGGTAGTCTACGCGGCCCTGGCGCGCGCCGAACTGACGCTCCGCCCGTCGGACCGCCGCATTCTTCTGGTCACGCTGGGCACGGCCCTGACTTTCGTCACCCTCGCCATCCCGGTCCAACTGGAGTCGAACTGGATCGCCATCGGCTGGGGAGTCGAAGCCGTGGCGCTGCTGTGGGCCGGTCTCGAAACCGGCGTGCGGCCGCTCCGAGCGCTCTCCTCTATCGTCTTCGCTCTGGCCGCGGCCCGATTCCTATTCGCGGACACGCCGTGGGATTCCCGCGCGGCGTTCACGCCGGTTTTCAACCGCTACTTCCTGGGGATGCTGGCGCTCACGGCCTGTCTCGGCGCCGCCGCGTACCTGTACGGCCGTGCGCGGCCGCGCGCCGCTCTCACGGCGGGTCTCGCGGCCTTTGCGGTTTTGTGGATCGGTACCAGCGTCGAGGCCTTCACTCACTTCAGCGTGCGGGCGGAGGCTCTGGCCTACTCCATGGGCCCCGAAACCGGCGACGCCTTGCGCCACTTGCGCTGGGCCGGGCAGCTCTCGTTGTCGTTGTTGTGGTCCACTTACGCCGGGCTTTTGACCGCGGCCGGCTTCCGTTTCCGGCTCCGCGCCCTGCGCTCCACCGGACTGGTGGTCTTCGGCGTCACCCTCGTCAAAGTGCTATTGGAGGATATTCCGGAACTGCGCCAGTTCTACCGCATCGTCGCCCTGCTGGCGCTGGGACTCGTCCTGCTGGGGGCGGCATGGATCTATCAGCGAGGTATTCGCCGGGAGCAAACGCGATGAAGAGAATCTTCCCGACCGGATGTCTGGTCTTGGCCCTGTTGCCCGCCGCGCGGGCGCAGGCCCCCGGCGCGCCGGAGCCGTTGAGCGCCTGGCCGTATTTCAAGGAATTGCGCCTTCCCCGCGCGGGCCCGGGTCTGCTCGATTTCGTCCTCGACCGCGAAACCCTGGACCAGGCTCGCGCCGACCAGGCGGATCTTCGCCTCTATGACGGCGCCGGCCGCGAGATTCCCTACGTCTTGCGCGTTCGCCGCGAGGTGGAAACCCAGAGCGTACTACCTGTCCGCGAGTTCAACCTTGCGGTGGAGGGCAACGCCGCCGTGGCCTCTTGCGACCTGGGCCCGCAGCCCGCCGAGCACAATCTGGTCGAGATCGATACCGCCGGTGTCGATTACCGCCGCCTGGCCGACGTTCAGGGCAGCGCCGATGGTGTGGCTTGGTCCACGCTAGCTTCGGGGGCGATCCTGTTCCGTTTCGCCGCCGCCGGCCGCTCGGTGGAGCAGTCGGCGGTTTCCTATCCCGCCAGCCGCTACCGCTATTTGCGCGTGCGCGTGAGCCGCGATCCGCAAGTGGATTCCGGCGCGCCGCAGATTGACGCGCTGCGCGTCCGCCGCTCGGTCCGGATGCGGGGCGAGATGGTCTCTTTCCCCGCCGAACGCGTCGAACGCGACGCAGACCGCATGGATGGCCGCCCAGCTTCCATCTGGCGCATCGACCTGGGAGGCCGCGTTCCGTTCGAGCGCCTGACGTTCGACGTCGCCGCCCCGGCTTTCTCGCGGCCCTTCCAGGTGGAAATGGCCGACGATCCGGCCGCGCGCGTGCTCATCGCCTCCGGCGAGCTGACCCGAAACGCCGACACCGCCGGCCAGCCGCTCGCCGTCGCCTTCCCCGAGCGCTTCGGCCGCCGTCTGAAACTGACCGTAACCGACGACCGCAATCCGCCGCTCGGGATCGGCGGCATCGCCGCGGTGAGCGCCGCGCGGCAGGTGATCTTCGAGGCCAGTGCGCCAGCGTCCCCCGGCCCGGCGCGTCTCTACTACGGCAATCCCAGGGCGCTGGCGCCGCGCTACGATCTCGGCGTGCGAATCCCCGCGAGTCCAGCCGAAGCTCCCGTGCGGCTGGCGCTCTCCGCGCAGCTCCCGAACCCGATCTACAGTCCCGAGCCCAAACCGTTTTCGGAGCGTGCGCCCTGGCTAATCTACGTAGTGCTGGCCGCCGCCAGCCTGGCCCTGGCCGCCATCCTGTTGAGCCTGGCGCGCGCCGCCAGGGCCCAACCGCAGGAGTGAGGGGGGCGTGGCCAGCCCCGAACCAGGTTTCACGGGGACTACCGGGAACGGTTCAGCAGTTTCCGAGTGTCGCGTTTAACCCGCTCGGGCCAGTAAGCCGAACGCCCAAATCAACGAGATGGCGTCGATACGGCCAAGTGGATTTGCACCCGTCAGGGAGGCGCGCGGCAACTCGTGGAGGGCACAGTGCTACCAGATCAAGATCGCAAGGCCGTGTCCGACGATTGGAGGTGTATACTTGGGCCAGGGGCATGTCATCGGCCTTGATCGAGATCGGTTCGCTGATCGCTCGCGACGCCGCTGTGCACGGCGGTCGGCCGCTCATAGCCGGCACGGGTGTTTCGGTCCGTGTCATCGCCGCCGATAGTAACAGCGGGCTCTCACCCGAGGAGATAGCCGCAGACCGGCCGGACCTCTCGCTCGCGCAGGTGTTCGCGGCTCTAGCTTATTATCACGCCAACAAAGCTGAGATCGACGCGGATATCGCCGCCGAGGCTCGGGCCTATGAGAACGGTTCCTCTTCTTCTAGTAGCCGCCCGCTACCGGCGTGATAGCGCTTTATATTGGTGGGGTCGAGCAAACGGTCGAGCGCTCTGCGGCTGGTTTGCATGCGGATGGCCATCGCCGCCTTCGTAAGTCGATCCTTCTCCATGGCGGCTTTGATCTGATCGGCGAGGATCTGCTTGACGGCTCGTTCCTGGCATTCTTCCAGAATGCCTTGTTCGGCCAGAAAGCCATCAAAAGAGGAGCCGACCGCCGCACGAGGGGAACGGGGGTCAGTCCCAATGCTGTTCACTCAAGCAAAGAAAAGACGACTCTCGGCTCTGCAGGCTGGACAGCCCAATGCCGCATACTTTTCCGGTCAGGGCGACGTTCCGCACAGATGGTGGGGCAGCCAAGACTCGCTGCACCTCGAAAGAGCCGCCTAAAAAGGCGGCTGCGGGCAGAATTGCCCGCCCCTTACGCAGGCGGGCGGCGGCTGGAAAAGTATGATGTGGGCGCTTAACCGATTCGGGCAACCGCTCCCTCGCGGTCGCGGCTCGGTAAGTGACTGAAAACACGCGGCACTCGAAACCGAGCCGCGACCGGGAGGGAGCGGTTGCCGCGCCTAAACCGTGAAATCCCCAGATCAGTTAAGCACCCTCCGAAACCCATCCGGTGCAGCCGACGCCCCTATCCGGCCGCGCAAACGGTTCCCAGTCCCCTCACCTGCGCATACAAAAATTGGTCCAGTATCCGGCCATCCTTGATCGCACTGCTGCGTAGCCGGCCTTCCAAAACATACCCGGCCTTTTCCAATACCCGGCACGACGCGGAATTGTGGGCATACGGTTCGGCATAGATCCGCACCAGCCGAAACTGCGCAAAGGCGTAATCGGTAAACCGGGCGACCGTCTCCGTCATGATCCCCTTGCCCCAATACGGCTCGGCCAGCCAGTAGCCCATCTCCGCCGTCAAACGATAAACGTCTGGTTTGGGCCCAATTCCTATGCCGCCGATGGCTTCTTCCCGAGTTGCAATGGCAAAGTAGGTTGTGGGGCTTTGACGTTCCACCATCGCCAGGAACGCCGCCGCGCTGGCCTCATTATAGGGATGCGGAAAGGCATCGGTCAGGTTTAGCCACACCTTTCGGTTATTGGCGTATTTCACCAGCGCGTCCACATCGTGGTTGCTCCACGAGCGAATCTCTCCGTAGGAAGTCGAAACCGGCATCGGTAGCTTCACCCTCTCACAATACATCCGCGGGGGTGCTTAACCGGTCTGACAACCGCTCCCTCGCGGTCGCGGCTCGGTAAGTAACTGCCAACACGCGACGTCCGAAACCGAGCCGCGACCGCCAGGGAGCGGTTGCCGGGCCCAAACTGCGAAATCCCCAAATCGGTTAAGCACCCCTTGCGATCCGCCCCTAAATCCCATTGCCGCCTCGCGTTATAGTGGTTATTTCCCCATGCAAATTGAGAAAGTCTACGAGCCCCAGCGGTTCGAACCACAGTGGGCTCAGTGGTGGATCGATTCCGGTATCTTCCGTGCCTCCTCACGGGCGGGCGGGCGGGTATTCTCGCTCGTCATTCCTCCGCCCAACGTGACCGGAGTGCTGCACATCGGCCACATGCTGGAACACACCGAAATCGATGTCACCGTCCGCTGGCATCGCATGCTGGGCCACAACACGCTCTGGCTGCCCGGCACCGATCACGCCGGTATCGCCACCCAGATGGTGGTGGAGCGCAAACTGGCTGAAGAGGGCGTCAATCGTCTCGACCTGGGCCGCGAAGCCTTCGAGAAGCGCGTCTGGGAGTGGAAAGCGCAATACGGCGACACCATCAAGAGCCAGATGATCCGCCTGGGCGCGAGCTGCGATTGGAGCCGTGAGCGCTTCACCCTCGATCCCGGCCTGAGCCGCGCGGTGCGCGAAGTGTTCGTGCAACTGTACGAAAAAGGGCTGATCTATCGCGGCGAGTACATGGTCAACTGGTGCCCGCGCTGCCAGACCGCGCTCTCCGATCTGGAAGTGAGTCACACCGAAGCCGCCGGCCACCTGTGGCACCTGCGCTATCCGGTCAACGGATTGAAAGACCGGTACCTGGTAGTCGCCACCACGCGCCCGGAAACCATGCTGGGCGATACCGCCGTAGCCGTCAATCCCACCGATCCGCGCTACGCGGACCTGCACGGCCGCACCGTACAGTTGCCGCTGATGGATCGCGAGATCCCCATCATCGCCGACGAGCTGGCCGATCCCGAATTCGGCACCGGCGTGGTAAAGGTCACGCCCGCTCACGACCCCAACGATTTCGAAGCCGGCCGCCGTCACAACCTTCCCAAGATCCAGGTGATCGACGAGCACGCCGCCATGACCGCGGCCGCCGGCCCGTACGCCGGCCTGGACCGCTTCGAAGCCCGCAAACGCGTCCTGGCCGATCTGGAAAAACTGGGCGCGCTGGTCAAGATCGAAGAGTACAAGCTCAACCTGGGCAAGTGCGACCGCTGCAAGACCGTGGTCGAGCCGCTGGTTTCCACGCAATGGTTCGTCAAGACCAAACCGCTGGCGGAGAAAGCTATCCAAGCCGTCGAAAGCGGCCGCATCGCCTTCATCCCGGCCAATTGGTCGAAGACCTATTTCGAGTGGATGTACAACATCCGCGACTGGTGCATTTCGCGCCAGCTCTGGTGGGGGCACCGCATTCCCGCCTGGCACTGCGGGACGTGCAAACAGATTACCGTGGCGCGGGAAGCGCCGGCGGCCTGCGCGCATTGCGGCTCCGCGGAAATCCGGCAGGATACCGACGTGCTCGATACCTGGTTCAGCTCCGGGTTGTGGCCGTTCTCCACTCTCGGCTGGCCGGAACAGACCGAAGACCTGGCCGTCTACTACCCCACTTCGCTGCTCATCACCGGCTTCGACATCCTGTTCTTCTGGGTGGCGCGCATGGCCATGCTGGGCATCGAATTCATGGGCGACGTGCCGTTTCGCGAAGTCTACATCCACGGCCTGGTGCGCGACGCCGAACGCCAGAAAATGTCCAAGACTCGGGGCAATACCATCGATCCGCTGGTGGTGACGGAAAAATATGGCACCGACGCGGTGCGCATGGCGCTGCTGCAGGGCGCCGCGCCGGGCACCGATATCGTCCTGACCGAAGAGCGCATGGAAAGCTCGCGCGCCTTCGCCAATAAGATCTGGAACGCGGCCAGGTTCCTGTTCCTTCACATGGAGCGCTCCGGCGTGGAGCCCTGGGTCCCGGCCAGCCTGGAAGAGTTCCGGCCCGAAGCGGACCCGGTCACCCTGGCCGTTCCCATCGAGGACCGCTGGATCTTCAGCCGCCTGAACAGTTGCGCCGAACAAGCCAACCATGCCATCGAAACCTATCGCTACCACGAAGCCGCGCAGGTGCTGTGGCACTTCTTCTGGCACGAATTCTGCGACTGGTACCTGGAGCTGAAAAAGCAGCGCTTCGAAGAGAACAGCGGACTCACCCCCGCGTGGCGAAACACGCTGGCGGCGTTTGAAACCGCGCTGCGCCTGCTCCATCCCGCCATGCCGTTCCTCACCGAGGAGCTTTGGCAGCGGCTGGCCAAAGGCGCCGAACGGCCGGCTTCCATCGCCCTGGCCCCTTACCCGCAATACAGCCAGCAGGGCGCGGACCACCGGGCCGAACGGGAAATCGAAGTGTTGCAGGAGGTGGTGACGCTGGCGCGAACGTTGCGCACCGAGGCCAAGCTCGATCCCAAACTGCAGCTCTCCGGGACGCTCTATTCGCGCAACGCCGGCCTCGGGATCGCCGAGCGTCACACCGCGGCCATTCAGAAACTGGCCAATGTGGCGCTGGAATTCCGCGCCGGGGAGGCCCCCAAAGCGGCGGTCGCCAAGCGCTCCACCGCCGAATTCGACCTGGTGCTGAACGTTCCCCAATCGCAGCAGGAGGCGCTCCGAAAACGTCTCGACAAAGACAGGGCCCAGCTTCAGAAAAACGTCGCCAGCGGCACCAGGCAGTTGAACGATCCGGTATTTCTAGGCAAAGCCCCCGCTCACGTAGTCGAAACCATCCGGCAGAAACTGGCCGAATACGAAGCCCAGTTGCGAAAGATAGACGACGAGCTGGCCGGCCTATGAGCCTCGCCATCGTCCGCCTGGCTCTGGAAGAAGACATCGGCACTGGCGACGTCACCAGCCGCGCGTGCGTGCCCGCGTCGCGGCAGGCCAGCGGCCGCTTCCTGGCGCGCCAGAGTCTGATCGTTGCGGGTCTGGAGGTGCTGGAGGAGATTTACCCGGAAGGCCTGGAAATTCGCAAGCGGAACGGCGACCGCTGCGCCGATGGCGAAATCGTGGCGACAGTTTCCGGCAATGCGCGGGAATTGCTCGAGCGCGAACGCGTGGCTCTTAATTTTCTGCAGCGGCTGAGCGGGGTGGCAACTCTGGCCCGGCGCTACGCCGATGCCGTAGCCGGTACCCGGTGCCGCGTTCTCGATACGCGCAAGACCACCCCCGGCATGCGCATGCTGGAAAAAGCCGCGGCCCACGCCGGCGGCGTCACCAATCACCGCTTCGGGCTGTGGGACGCCGTCCTCATCAAGAACAACCACATCGCCGCCGCCGGGGGCGTTCGCCAGGCGATGGAAGGCGCGCGGGCGCGCGGCCTCGAAATCGAAATCGAAGTGCGCACCCGCGCCGAGCTGGCCGAGGCTCTGGCGTGCGGAGCGGGCCATCTGCTGCTGGACAATCTCACCCCCTCCGAAGCTAGCCGGTGGATTCGAGAGATCGCAGGCCGCGCCACGGTGGAACTTTCCGGCGGCATCACGCTCGATAACGTGCGCTCCTACGCGGAGACCGGCGCCGATTTCGTCTCCTGCGGCGCCATCACCCATTCCGCCCCGGCCGCAGACCTGAGCTTTCGGTTGGAACTGGCGTGAGGCGGGAATGCACTTCTTTGCAGGCTGTGTGGAGCAGCCTGCCTCTGTGGGGCAGACCATCGTTTTTTGTGGTCTGCCAGCAGGATGTTCTTTGCAGGGCAGACCACAAGAAACGATGGTCTGCCCCACTATGACCTCCTTCGACATCGACCTTCTCCGCCGCGCATTCCCCGATCGGCGCATCGACTACTACCCCTCCATCGCCTCCACCATGGCCGCGGCCGCTGGGTTGGATCTCCGCTCGATCGTGCTGGCCGATGAGCAGACCGCCGGCCAGGGCCGTCATGGACACGCCTGGCACTCGGAACCTTGCGCCGGCATCTACTGCTCCATGGTGCTGCCGCCCACCCCGCTGCTGACGCTCGCGCTGGGGCTGGCCACCGCCGAGGCAATCGCTTCCGCCGCCGGCATCGCCTGCGACCTGCGCTGGCCCAACGACGTCATGCTGGGCGGCCGAAAGCTGGCCGGCATCCTGGTGCAGTTGGTCGATGGGCGCGCCATTGCCGGCATCGGCATCAACGTCGCCCACCGCCGGTTTCCGCCGGAGCTCGAAACCGAAGCTACCTCCCTCGCCCTCGCCTGGAAGGGTTCCGCACCGCTCCCTTCGCGGGAGGAAATCCTGCTGGCCCTGGTCCGCGCGGTGGACGAATTCACCGGCGAAGACGCGCCCACCATCGTGCGGCTGTTTACGCACGCCTCCAGCTACGCTTCCGGCCGGCGCGTGGTGGTAAACTTGCCGGACGGGACCATCGCCGGCACTACCTGCGGTCTGGACGATGCGGGTTTTCTCCGGCTTCGGCGGGACGACGGAACGGTTACCTTGATCCTGGCGGGAGGGGTGCGTGCTTCTGGCACTTGACGCGGGCAACAGCAATATCACCATCGGCGCTTTCGAGGGCCAGCGGCTGCTGAGCCAGTGGCGGCTGCGCACGGTTCACGAGCAGACCGCCGACGAGTGGGGCATCCTGCTGCGCAACCTGTTCTCGCCGGCCGGCCTCGAAATCGGCGCCATCGACGGCATCATTATTGCGAGCGTGGTCCCGCCCATCGATTCCACCCTGGCCTTCATGACCGAACGGTATTTCGGTACCGCGGCGATGTTTGTCACGCCGCGCACCGATATCGGCCTGGCCATCCGCTACGACAACCCCAACGAAGTGGGCGCCGACCGGCTGTGCAACGGCGTGGCCGGGTTCTACAAATATGGCGGCCCGTGCATTGTGGTGGACATGGGCACCACCATCAATTTCGACGTGATTTCGCGCGACGGCGAATACCTGGGCGGAGCCATCGCCGTGGGCATCGGCATCGCCATCGAAGCCCTGTTCGCCCGCACCGCGCGGCTGCCGCTGGTCGATTTCGGCGCCCCCAAACAAGTGATCGGAACCAACACCGTCGCCAGCATGCAATCGGGTTTGTACTATGGTGCCATCGGCATGATCGACGGCATCGTGGAGCGCATCGTGGCGGAGTTGGGCGCCGATACCAAGGTCATCGCCACCGGCGGCCAGGCCCGCATGATCGTCAGCGGCTCGCGCTATCTGAAGATCGTCGACGACCACCTGACGCTCGAAGGCCTGCGCATGATCTGGGATCGCAACCAGGGCAAAAAAGCCGACGGGCAGTGAACTACGTTACGCAAGGGTGCGCAAGTCTCATGGCGGCGACGGCCCGTGCCATAATTGTCACGTATGGAGACGGCCTCGACATCCGTTGCCGAATATCTCTCTTCCGTCTATGATCCCGACATGGATTTTGTGGATGGGGAGCTTGAGGACCGCAATGTGGGCGAAAAAGACCATGCGAAGCTGCAATTCAAGTTAGCGAAACTGCTGGAAGCTTCCGGAAACTATTTCGTGGCCATCGAAACGCGAATTCAGGTGTCGTCTACGCGTTTTCGTATCCCCGACGTTTGTGTTTACGAGGAGGAGCCGGAAGAACAGATTTTCACCACGCCACCATTGCTGGTTGCGGAAATTCTCTCGCCGGAAGACCGCATGAGCCGGATGCAGCGAAAGATCGAGGACTACCGCGCGATGGGCTGTCCCGACATTTGGATCCTGGACCCCTGGCGCCGTAAGGCCTACCGGTTCGACGGCGCCTCCACGGTCGAAGTGCAAGACGAGCTTTCTACGCACGATTCCGGCATCCGCATTCTCCTTTCCGAACTTTTCTGAGTTTGAACTACTTCAACTATTTCACCGAAATCGAAGAGCACTTTCAGCGGGCGCGCGGCACCAGCCTGTTCTTGCTGTCGCCGCTCGATTGGGCGCTGGCGGAAAGCTGGAAGAACCAGGAGGTGCCTCTCGAAGCGGTGCTGCGCGGCATCGAGATCGCTTTCGAAAAATGGCGATCGCGCAAGGTCAAGACCCAACTGGTGAACTCGCTCGCCTTCTGCGCCCAGTCCGTGCTCACCGAGGCCCAGAAAATGGCCGGCGGCGATACCCGTCCGGAACGCGCCGCCGCCCCGGCATTTGCCACCGAAGAACTGCGCGCGTATCTTTCGGCCAACGCGCGCGCCCTGCCGCCCGGCTACGAGGAGATTGCCGCCTCACTCGACAGCCTGGCGAAAGATGTCGAACGGCTGGCCACCGACCTGGAAGCCCTGGAACAGCGCCTGACCGTGCTGGAAGAGAAAATGATCGCCCATGCGCGCGCCCGCCAATCCGAAGAACAGGCGCTGGCCTCGCGCCGGGAACTGGACCGCCAGTTGCGCCCCTATCGTTCGAAGATGACCGCGCCGCAGTTGGGGTTGCTCGAAAAGCAGTACCTGGAACGCAACCTGCTCGAACAGGCCGGCCTGCCTCGTCTGAGCTTGTTCTACATGCGGTAGAACGTGGGGTATACCATCGTTCTTTGTGGTGCCCTGCAATTGGTCATAGGCCACTACTACCACTCTTCGTTAGCGAGACACTATGAGAATGACCAATCCCTCGTTCGTATTGTTGCTGTGCGCCGCCGCTCTGCCGGCGTTCGGCCAAAAGGTCGCGGTTTCCTGGGACAACGTTCAAAGCGTTTCCAAAACTACAGCGACCTTGCAGGTGGTGGTGAACCCTCCCCTGCGGCCCGGGTCCGCCGTTCGCGACCGGGCCTATGCCGCCGTCCGCGGGCTGGGCGCCGACTACGTGCGATACGTACCCTGGCTGCCGTATCCCAGGCTGGGCGTGGCGGAATTGGAGCCGCCCGCCGGTGGCCGCACGTCGTGGGATTTTTCGTCGATCGACCCCATGACGGAGGATTTCCTGAATGCCACCGCCGGCCACTCCGCTATCCTGAATTTCAGCACGACGCCGCAGTGGATGTGGGTCACGCCGCAGCCCGTCGCGTATCCGGCCGACCCCGACCAGGCGATTTGGAATTACACCCAGGGCACGCGCTTGCGCGATCCATCCGGCAAAGAGTTGGGCGCCTACTATGCCCGGCTCGTGAGCTGGTATGTGAACGGCGGATTCACCGACGAGTATGGCAAGCGGCATGAATCCGGGCATCACTTTAAAATCCCGTATTGGGAAGTGCTGAACGAGGCCGACTTCGAACACAAAATGACCCCGGAGCAATATACGCTTTGTTACGACGCCATTGTTTCCGCGATCAAGGCCGTGGCGCCGCAAATGAAGTTTGTCGGGCTCGCGCTGGCGGGGCCTTCCGCTAACCCCCGCATGTTCGAATATTTCCTGAACCGGGCCAACCATAAACCCGGCATTCCCCTGGATATGATCTCGTATCACTTCTACGCCACGCCCGGCGCCGACCAGACTCCGGAGGTCCAGCAGTTTACATTTTTCGAGCAGGCCGACCATTTCCTGACTACCGTGAGGTTCGTCGAGGCAATCCGCAAGCGCCTCGCTCCCGCCACGCGAACCACCGTGAATGAAATCGGATCCATTTCAGCCGACGATGGCTTGCAGGACAAGCCCGGCCACGTCACGGCACCGATCCCGGATTCGTATTGGGCACTTTCCGGGGCCACCTACGCTTACGTCTTCGGGCAGCTTGCCACGCTCGGTATCGACGTCGCCGGCGAATCCCAACTCGTGGGTTACCCCACCCAGTTTCCCAGCGTTTCCATGGTGGACTGGAACACCGGCGAGCCCAATCCCCGCTTTCGCGTGCTCGAATTGTTGAAGAATAATTTCGGTCCCGGCGACAAGATCGTAGGCACCTCCTCCGGTACGTCCGCCGTCTACGCGCTCGGCTTTATCGGGCGTAGCGGCGGGGAGCACAAGCTCCTGCTGGTGAACAAGCGGGATCGCAGCGTCGAATTGACTCTGCCTCAGCGCGCCAAGAAAGTGGAGTTTGTCGACCAGACCACGAAAAGCAATCCGCCCGCCTCGCGGGAGTTGTCGGAAGACAAGTACACGCTGGGCGGCTTGGGCGTCGCGGTTGTCACCCTGCAATAGGCGTGATGCTACCATCAGTAGCTCATGGCGGCGAAACGCGCTCTGATTACCGGTATCACCGGGCAGGACGGATCTTACCTCTCGGAGCTGCTTCTCGACAAAGGTTACGAAGTACACGGCATCGTGCGCCGCGTGGCGCTCGAGGATCCGGAGAACCGCCTCCGCCGGCTCGCCGGCATTCGCGACCGCATCCAGTTCCACGCGGCCTCGCTCGAAAGCTACGCCAGCCTGCACCAGGTGGTCGACAAAGTGCGTCCCGACGAATGCTATCACCTGGCCGCCCAGAGTTTCGTCAGTTATTCGTTCGACGACGAATTCTCCACCCTGCAGACCAATATCAACGGCACCCATTACCTGCTATCCACCCTCAAGAACCTGGCTCCCCAATGCCATTTTTACTTTTCCGGATCGAGCGAGATGTTCGGCAAGGCCGAGCACGTTCCGCAGAATGAGCGTACTCCGTTTCACCCCCGCTCCACTTACGGAATCAGCAAGGTGGCGGGCTTCGAGCTGACGCGGAATTATCGCGAAGCGTATGGCATGCACGCTTCGAGCGGCATCATGTTCAACCACGAATCCCCGCGGCGCGGCTACGAATTCGTCACCCGCAAGATTACCTCCGGCGCGGCGCGAATCGCGGCTGGCAAAGCCGATAAGCTCGCCTTGGGCAACCTGGACGCCAAGCGCGACTGGGGCCACGCCAAGGAGTATGTTCGGGCCATGTGGCAAATGTTGCAGCAGCCCGAACCCGACGATTATGTCGTCGCCACCGGCGAAACCCATTCCGTCCGCGAGTTCGTCGAGCTGGCTTTCCGCCTCGCCGGTCTGGATTACCGGAAATATGTGACCACCGATCCGCAGTTGTACCGCCCGGCGGAAGTGAACATTCTGCAAGGCGACGCTTCCAAAGCGCTACGCGTCTTCGGATGGAAATTTCAGACCGGGTTTGAAGGAATTGTGCGCGAGATGGTGGCCAACGATTGCCGCGCGCTGGGCGTCGAAATCGGCGACCGGCCTGATCTGCTGCCGTGAGCGCACGATCCTTCGGCGGGGCAGTCGGTTCCGCCTGGCAGCCGATTCTTACGTTACCGAACTTTCGAAGCGCTGTACTAACATAGCCTCCGTGGACCCAATCCTTCGTCACCTCCAGCGCCAGCGGGAATCTTTCATCGCTCTACTGGCCGCGCTCGTGGAAGTGGAGTCGCCGTCGGGCGATGCCGCCGCGGTCGGCCGTTTCGTGGAACTCGTCTCCGATACGCTGGCCCCGCTGGGCCGCGTTCGCAAGCACGCCGGCGGCATGTTCGGCCCGCACCTGACCTGTGAAATGCGTCTGCCCGGGCGCCGCAAAAACGGGCAGGTGCTGGTGCTGGGGCACAGCGATACGGTCTGGCCGCTGGGCACGCTGCGGAGCATGCCGTTTCGCCGCGCCCGCGGCCGTCTGTGGGGGCCGGGCGTGCTCGATATGAAAGCCGGCATCGCGTCGTTTGTCTTTGCCGTCCGCGCGCTCGCGGAGCTGGATATTCCGGTGCCTTCGCGCGTCCTGCTGCAGCTCAATTCGGACGAAGAGGTGGGCAGCCCAAGCTCTCGCGCCCTCACCGAATCGAACGCCCGCTTGAGCCGCGCCGTGCTGGTTCTGGAGCCCGGCACCGGCCTCGCCGGCAAGCTCAAGACCGCGCGCAAAGGCGTGGGCGTGTTCACCGTCGCGGTGCATGGCAAGGCCGCGCACGCGGGCGTCGATTTTTCGGCCGGCGCCAGCGCCATATTGGAACTGGCGCGCCAGCTCGAGCGTATCGCCGGCTTCACCAATCTGGCGCGCGGCATCACGGTGAATCCCGGTGTGATTGCCGGCGGAACGCGCTCCAACGTAATTGCCGAATCCGCCCATGCCGAAGTCGACGTGCGCGTGCCGCGCCTGGGCGATGCCGCTTCCCTCGAGCGCAAGTTCCACCGTCTCGCCGCTTTCGACAAGCGCTGCCGCATCCAGGTGAGCGGCGGCTTGAACCGTCCCCCCATGGAGCGCACGCCGGGCACCGTGCGCCTGTTTCGGCTGGCGCAAAAGCTGGGGTCCGAAATGGGAGTGACGGTGGAGGAGTCGCACACCGGCGGCGGCTCCGACGGCAACTTCACCGCGGCGATGGGGGTCCCGACCTTGGACGGTCTGGGAGCGGCCGGCGAGGGTGCGCACGCCGCCAACGAGAGCATCCTGATGAACCGCATCGCCGACCGCACCGCCCTGCTGGCCAAGCTCCTGGCTGGCGTTTGAGTTGCCGGCGCCGGCCCGGCAGTATTTCTGAACCCCGTAAATGAGGGTATTGGCAACCACGATAAAGTGGTGCTAAACTCCGTTTAGGAGTTGCTTATGGTTAAGAAA
>Ga0182013_10000639_pt1 | contig 48067 bp, 30 predicted proteins | sample 612S2MmetaG_FD_120487 | JGI IMG/M metagenome (GOLD analysis project Ga0182013, IMG submission 120487) | Permafrost microbial communities from Stordalen Mire, Sweden - 612S2M metaG | ecosystem: Environmental > Terrestrial > Soil > Wetlands > Permafrost | place: Sweden: Stordalen | collected...
ATCGCCTGCACCAGTTCCCTCCACCGGCGCAAACGTCCGCCGGGCCCCGTCAGGCATTACCCGCGCTTTCCACGATCGGCCCGCCCCGCTTCCTGCCGCATTCAGCTAAAATGAGAATTGCTGGCTGTTTTGTCCTCGATCTTGAGCTGCTGCTTTCCGAGGGTTAACATCAGTTTCGCCCAGCAAGGGCCGCTCTCTGGTATCCAGGGCAGTTTCGGGCCCTTTCCGTCAAGCCATGACTGCGGGCAGACCCCATAGGAATCACGCAATGTCTCCAAGCCGCCAATCTGATTGATCTCGGTCGCAATCTGACTGTCGCTGATCCCATGAGATCTTCTGACCACGACATAGCCACCATGGGCACCATGCGATGTCAATTTCCTAGGAATCAGGCCATCCTCGAACAGCCGGTCAAGCGCAGACGTCAGACTCCATTGACTCAAAGGCTCTCCGGACTCTTTGTCCCGACCTGGGAACATGTAGGGGTTTTCTGGATACCTGGCTTCGTGCCATATCGCGTGCGCTTTTAGCAGGGCCTTCAGCCCATCGTGCAGGAATAAATAAGGCTGGCCCTGGTCATTTTTATCGCTCGGCCTTACCCACATGTGGTCCCCGTCGACGTGACCCAATGCATCGTTTAGCTCGGGCTGAAACAGCAGCTTTAGGCTTTCCTCAGTCCGTCCGCCACTCATCCACTCGAACATCCATTGCCAGCTTACGGACTCGCTGCGGCGATCCGCGAACAGATGAGCGCCGGCACCATGTGCTTCTGCGGTTGTTTTGGGGGCAACATGCTTCGTTTTGCGGGCCTTGCTGGGGTCGTAATAACGCGTGTGAGATGCAATTGGGTTAACCGTGATCTTCTTCTTTCGCTGGGCCCAGTGGAGCGCGTTCGACAACGTATTGAGTTCCAGATCCACCGTGCGGAGGCAGTCATCGTCTCGGAGGGATTGCGTGGGACGCCACTTGCAATACTCATCAAGCAGGTCCTGGGTCAGCTCATCGACAAATCTCTTCTTGAAAAACTTCTTGAGCATGGGGATGGCGTCGACCTCGCAGCGCATGTGGCGCTCCCCGGGGTGCTTTTGGATATTACGCCGTATCGTGGGGTGTTCGTCGGCGTGATACAGGTCCAACGCTGAGCATATCTGGTATCGCTTCGCCTTTGGTGCCTTCTTTCCGCCCAGCTGTGATTCCAGGCGGTCCACGCTGTAAGTGTCACGGAGTTTGATGGCGACGCGCAGCTTTGTGGTTTTCAGACAAATGTCGGTATCCTCGTTTTCGTTGCGTTTGCGCAGGTAATACATGCCTTTTGCATTGATGTACAGCAGCCGTTCGTTCGGAACTTTCGTGAGGTGGGCGCTCATGGTCTCAAAACTGTATAGGGGGGACAAGCCCTATTTTCGAGGGTTTTGCTGCTTACGTAAGTCCTTTACTATCAGTGGTGCACCCAAGAGGAGTTGAACCTCTAACCTTCTGATCCGTAGTCAGACGCTCTATCCAATTGAGCTATGGGTGCAGCCAAGGGCCACAAAACCTACAAACCGCCCGCCTGCAACGCAAGTATTTATTGCGGCAAAATTGATTCCCGGCGGCCCGTCAAGTCGTCGGCTGCTGCCGTTAAAGCCGCTGCATAGGAATTCGTGCCGGCTCATTCCTCGCTGCTCCCCAGCCGCCCGAGCACGCTCAAGTCCTCCAGCGTCGTCGTGTCGCCTTTGATGTCCCCCCCGGCGGCGACCTGTTTCAGCAAGCGCCGCATAATCTTGCCCGAACGCGTCTTCGGCAGCGCCTCGGCAAAACGAATATCATCCGGTTTCGCCACCGACCCGATTTCCTTGGCCACATGATTTCGCAATTCATCGCGCAACTTTTGATCCGTAATCACGCCGCCTTTTACCGTCACGAACGCCACCAGCGCCTGCCCCTTCAATTCATCCGGCCGTCCCACCACTGCCGCCTCCGCCACTTTATGGTTGCTCACCAGCGCGCTTTCCACCTCCGCCGTACCGATGCGATGCCCTGCCACGTTCAGCACATCGTCAATTCTTCCGACAATCCAGAAATAACCATCGCCATCCTGCCGGCAGCCATCACCCGTAAAATAACTCCCCTTCACTTCGCTCCAGTAAGTGTCTTTGTATCGCTGCATGTCACCCCAGATGCCGCGCAACATTCCCGGCCACGGCTTGCGAATCACCAGCTTCCCGCCGGTATTCTTCGGCAGCCTGTTTCCCCGGTCGTCCACCACCTCGGGCAGCACGCCGAAAAATGGCAGTGTTGCCGTCCCGGGCTTGGTCGGCGTCGCGCCGGGCAAAGGCGTGATCATGATGCCGCCCGTCTCCGTCTGCCACCACGTGTCCACGATCGGGCAACGCTTGCCGCCGATCACCTCATGATACCAGATCCAAGCCTCCGGATTAATCGGCTCGCCCACCGTGCCCAGCAACCGCAACGAACTCAAATCATGCTTCTTCGGCCAGTCCACACCCCATTTCATGAACGCCCGAATCGCCGTCGGCGCCGTGTAAAGAATGCTCACCCGGTACTTCTCGACCATCCGCCAGAAACGGTCCGGCTCGGGAAAATTCGGCGCGCCCTCGTACATGAAGCTCGTCGCCCCGTTCGCCAGCGGCCCATAGACCACATAGCTATGGCCCGTCACCCAGCCTATATCCGCCGTGCACCAATAAACATCCGTCGGACGCAGATCGAAAACATATTTCGTCGTCAGCTTCGCGCCCAACAAATAGCCGGCCGTAGTGTGCAGAATTCCCTTCGGCTTGCCGGTCGAGCCGCTCGTGTAAAGAATGAACAACGGCGCTTCACTGTCCATTTTCTCCGCCGGGCAATCCGCGCTTACATGATCCATCTCGCGATGCCACCAGACATCACGCCCTTCCTCCACGCGAATGTCATTGTTCGCCCGGCGCAAAATGATGACCTTTTCCACCGTCTTGGCGAGCAACTTGCCTTCCGCATCCTTGATGAGCAGCGCATCATCCACGTTCTTTTTCAACGACACCACCGCGCCACGTCTAAACCCTCCGTCCGCCGTGATCACCAGCTTCGCCTGGCAATCGAAAATCCGGTCCGCGACCGATTGCGCGCTGTACCCGCCAAACACCACCGAATGAACCACCCCGATTCGCGCGCACGCCAGCATCGCAATCGCCGCCTCCGGCACCATCGGCAGATAAATGATCACGCGGTCGCCTTTCTTGAGTCCGTGGCGCTTCAGCACATTCGCGAAGAGGCACACCTCGCGATGGAGTTGCCGGTAAGTCAGCGTCCGCTCCTCACCCGGAATGCCAGCGCCCGCCGGCTCGCCTTCCCAAATAATCGCCGCTTGGTTCGCGGTCGCGGTGTCCAGATGCCGATCCAGGCAGTTGTAACTCACGTTTAACTTCCCGCCGACAAACCATTTTGCGAATGGAACCTTCCATTCCAGAACTTTCTTCCAAGGCGAATACCAGACCAACTCATTCTTCGCCTGCTTGCCCCAGAACTTTTCCGGCGCGTGGATGGATTCCTTATAAAGCTTCCGGTATTCCGCCATGGACTTGATGTGCGCCCTCGCGGAAAATTCCTTGCCCGGCGGAAAAACGCGTTCCTCGTGCGACAAGGAAGTGATGTTGGACGTTTTGTTGCTCAAAGCCATAAATGTGTCAGGGTTTCTCGCACACCATTAAAGAGTTCCGCGCCCGCCCCGTCAATGTTTGAACTGATGAAGTGCGGAATGAAAAACATTTTCTGATGCGTCGCAAAGTGCTGTAAGCCGCCGTAAGGTGTCCGGTATAAGTTTAACTGATTTAACGCGACAGTCCGTCGCAATGGTTGGATTTACTTGGACTTGGTTTGACCGCATTCACCATCAAGGATTTACGAGCGCGGCTTTTCATCACGGATACCTGGACTACCTTAACTAAACGCCGAAGCGCGAGTGAACACGACACGTCGCCGGTATGGAGTTCATGCTTTAGCATGTCCCACTCCCTGCTTGCGCCCGCCCGGCAGCCTGCCAGATGGGACAAGCCGAAGCTTGAACTCCAAACCCGGACCGACTTCTTCGCGCGATCAAAAATCATAAATCTTAAATAATCATCATGCCCCACGTTACCAGATTCGCCCCGCGATTTTGTAACCTGCCATAGGTTTGACGCGATTTTTTGAATTTACGGACAGTTTGTCAAAAAGCATCACTTGAACCAATGTTTACGCCACTTTCCTGCCCGCGACAAAAGACGAAGATCTTGTCTGCTCCAAAATATTTTTGAAGCGGGATTTTGTCCTCCCCGACCCCAAAGGGGTCGCGTAATAAAGCCCAGGGTTGCCCCGTCTTCGGGGGTACCCTGGGTTAATATTCAAATATCATCTTCACTTTCGAGCGAAGCGAGACGAGCCTTGCGAGGGTCTCAGTCGCCGCTTCCCGGGAATTTACAAAAAAACTGATCGTAACATTTTAACGGCGCATTTGAGACAACGCCCGAATCAGGAATCACCAATCCACAAACAAAAATATAAGCTGCGCTTCGCCCCAATCTGTGGCTTATTAGTGGCATGAGTACGACGACCATATCGGCTCGCGAATCAAACCTGGTCAAGCAGTTCTCGGTCTTCACGGCCAACCGGCTGGGACGCCTTCGCGACCTCACGTCCGTTCTTGCTTCGCACGACGTCCATGTCATCGGCATTACCGTGCTGGACACGAGCGATAGCGCCATCATCCGCCTCGTCACCGACGACCCCGACCGCGCCCGCGAATTATTTGTCAAAAGTGAATTCCCCTTCACCGAGAGCGACCTGCTCGTCGTCGAGTTCGATTCCACCACGGACCTGAACAAACTCATGACCGCCCTGCTCGAAGCCGAGATCAACATCAACTATCTTTATTCCTTCATCCCGCATCCCAACGGAAAATCCCTGATGGGCCTGAGCATGGAAGACAACGACATCGCCGTCAAAATCCTCCAAAGCCACCAATTCCGTCTCCTCAAACAATCCGACATTTCGCGCTGAATTCGCGTTTCCCAATTCCCGGGGAGCGCACGCGCCCTCGCGTGCTCTTCGCGGCGCCTCGCCGCGAAGAAAGAAAAGTGCGCAAGCGAGATAATGCAACAACGGTCCGTGCGACGCCTTTTTGCGGACGGCGTGGGCGCCGTCCGCTGCACGCGAGGGCGCGTGCGCTCCCCAGTTTCCGGACACGCAATACGCAACACGCAACCCGTTCTTGCAATCACCCATCCACAGCCTACCATCAGCCAGTATGGCGGACATTGTGCTCGCAACGCTCAACGCGAAATATATCCACGCCGCATTCGGCTTGCGCTATTTGCTCGCCAATCTTGGCGACCTCCGTCCGCGTGCCACTCTGCTTGAATTTGACATCAATCAGCGCCCGATCGAAATTGCCGAAACCCTCCTCGCCGAATCCCCGCGCATCCTCGGCCTCGGCGTTTATATCTGGAACATCACGCCCACGACCGAACTCGTTTCCACGCTGAAACGCATCCGCCCGGACCTCACCATCATCCTCGGCGGACCTGAAGTCAGTTACGAAACCGAGCAACAACCCATCGTCAAACTCGCCGATCACGTCATCACCGGCGAGGCCGATCTGAAATTCGCCGAAGTCTGCCGCCGCTTGCTCGCCGGAGAAAAATCCCTGCCCAAAATAATTCCCGCCGAGCTTCCCGCACTTGAGCGACTCGTTACGCCCTACGATCTTTACACCGACCGCGATGTCGCCCATCGCATCATTTACGTCGAAGCCTCGCGCGGCTGTCCTTTCACCTGCGAATTCTGCCTTTCCTCGCTGGACATTCCCGTGCGCCAATTTCCCCTGCCCGCCCTGTTGCGCAATCTGTCCGAACTCCTGCATCGCGGCGTGCGCCAATTCAAATTCGTGGATCGCACCTTCAACCTCAACCTGAATACCAGCAAGGCGCTGCTGCAATTTTTTCTCGACCATTATCACCCCGGCCTGTTCGTTCATTTTGAAATGATTCCCGACCGCCTGCCCGACGCGTTGCGCGAAATCATCGCCCGCTTTCCGCCCGGCTCGTTGCAATTTGAGGTCGGCATCCAGACCTTCAATCCGCAGGTTTCCCAACTCATCAGCCGCCGGCAGGATTACGACCGCCTGGCCGATAATTTTCAATTTCTCCGCCATCACACCGGCGTTCATGTCCATGCCGACCTGATTGCCGGTTTGCCCGGCGAAACCGCCGAGAGTTTTGGCCTTGGCTTCGACCGCCTGCTCGCGCTCGGCCCGCAGGAAATCCAGGTCGGCATTCTCAAGCGTCTGCGCGGCACGCCCATTGTGCGCCACGACGCCGAGTGGGAAATGATTTACGACGAGCATCCGCCTTATGAAATTTTGCAAACTAAATTGATCAGCTTCGCCGAATTGCAGCGCCTGCGCCGCTTCGCCCGCTATTGGGATCTCATTGGCAACAGCGGAAACTTCGTCACCACCGCGCCGCTCCTTTGGCGCGATGACGACTCGCCGTTCCGCGAATTCATGCGCCTCTGCGATTGGCTGCACGAAAAATTAGGCCGCCGTCACGGCATTGCCCTCGCCCAACTTGGCGAATTTCTTTTCACATTTCTAACTGACGAAAAGAAAATGTCCCCGCCTGCCGTCGCCGCCGCCATCTGGCACGACTACCAGGCCGGCGGCCGGAGTGACAAACCGCTTTTCTTGCGCCCCCATCTTCCCGAAACCACCGTGTCGCGGCGTGAGCGCGGTGGCGCGCTGATGCCCAAAAGGCAACAGCGGCATTTGGCGCGGGCGGAAAAATAAGCTCCAAGCACCAAGCTCCAACCTCCAGAGAAGCTCCAATCTCACAACATCCAAAAAAAGCCTCGGGATTGGAGGTTGGTCCTTGGATATTCTCTGGAGGTTGGAGCTTGGACGCTTGGAGCTTTTCACCCTCCCCGCATCTTCGCATTCATCCGCATCAAGTTAAGCCGCCGCTGCGCCGCGAATGCCTGCGGCGACTCCGGAAATTCATGGATCAACCGTTCCAGCAATTGCCGCGCCTCGTCGCCCTCGCCGTGCCGCTTGATGCGCCACGCCGCCATCAACGCCAGCCATTCCGCGGCCTTGGCCGCGGGTCGTTCCGGCATTTCCGACAGCAACTCCAATTGCTCCACCGCCAGATCAAATTTCCCCAACTGCTCCGCGAAAATGCGCGCCAGCTTCTCGCGCGCCGCGATGTCCTTCGGATTTTCGTTCAGCTTTTCCACCAGTTCGTTCGCGGACCTCAGTGCTGCCGAGGAATCAACCGGCGCGGCGTTGTCACCCGCGCTTTCCCCAAGATCTTCGCTCAACGCCGGCAGGTGAATTTTGCGCGGAATCTTTAGCTCGTCCAATTCCGCCCGTGAATTTGGCAGTTGATTGATGCGGTTCCGCGCGGTCAACGCCAGGAGCGTTCCGGGCATCCGGTTGCAAATTTCCTCCAGCACGCGCCGCGCCGCCACCGGGTCCTGGCGCAGGTTCAGTTGCCAGTCCGCCAGCCGATGCAGGGCGATGGAAATTTGCGGCAGCGTCGTGCTCGGTTCCGCGCACAGGTCCAGGATGGTTTTCTCCGCCTCGCGCAAGTCGCCGAATTGGCCCGCGTACAGCTCCGCGAGCATCATCCAGCCGTCGAAATCCGTTTCGCTTTTTTCAAGCTCGGCAATGATCACCCTCTCCGCCTCGCTATATTTGCCGAACTTGATCTTGCCAATCGCCTTTGAATAACTCGGCAAAGGCTTCGCCGTCTGCGCCTCGACCAGGCAATATTGCGCGAGCGGCCAGACCCAGAAAAAACCGGCAAAGCCGATCGCGCCCCAGCCAAAAAAATATCCAAAGAAACCGAGAGAGATCAATGCCACCGGCGACCACACGATGCCAGCGAGAATCAAGTCGTCGCGGTTGCGCGCTTTCCTGAATAGCGCCGTGAGCAACCACGTAATCGTCATCGCCGCCCACCAGGACACGACGACGAGCGATGCCAGAATCGTCTGGGCCAGCATCGCCTCGAAGTCATGTCCTCCCACTCGAAGCTTCGCGACGTTCTTCGTGAGCGGCGGCATGAACGGCATGCTGCCCGCGTTCAGCAAAATCCAGATCAGGAGCGGAATGGCGACCCCGCCGCAAAGCCAGCGCAGAAACCACGCCCGCTTAAAATCATCCACTTCCGCGGAAAACTCCTTCCAGTGATAGACCACCAGCGCCATCACACTCCCCAGCAAGATTATGACAAAGATTAGAGACATGCTTGCGCCTTCCCGCCTGCCGCAAGCTCAAGTTAAACCGGCGCTCGAATAATTCCAAGACGCGTTTGTGGAAATCGGCGAAGGATTGGATTGCTCCAAGTTCGGAGTTCAAGCTTTAGCTTGCGTGGGAAATGTTGCGTATTGCGTATTGCGTGTTCCGTTTTTCACGCAACACGCAACACGCAACACGCAACACAGGGACAAGCTAAAGCTTGAACTCCGAACCCGGATTACCTTGTCCCCTGCACATTCCATCCGCCGCCCAGCGACTTGATCAACGCCACGGTCGTGACCAACTGGTCCCCGCGCAAAAGCACCGCCGTTCGTTCCAGATCGAGGGCGGCGTTCTGGGCAGTCGCCACTTCGAGATAAGTCACCAAACCTGCGCGATAACGATTATTGGCAATATCCAGCGTTTTCTGCGCGGCCACCAGCGCGGCGCCCTCGGCGGCCTGCTCGGTGACGAGCAATTGCTGGCCGGCCAGGTTGTCTTCCACCTCCGCGAAGGCGTTCAGCACACTTTGCCGGTAACGGGCGACCACTTCATCATAGGCGGCGTTGGCCCGGCGCAGATCCGCGCGCAGCAATCCGCCTTCAAACAATGGAAAATCCACGGTGGGCCCGAACGACCACAACCGGCTCGGCCAGTCGAACAAAGTTCCGGCGCTCACACTTTGAAAACCCGCCGCGCCGTTCAATTCCACCTTCGGATAAAACGCCGCCTTCGCCACGCCAATGCTGGCGTTCGCCGACGCCATGCGCCGCTCCGCCGCCGCGATGTCCGGACGGCGTTCCAGCAATTCGGATGGCAACCCCGCCGGCAAAATCGGCGGTTCGAGTTCCAGTGATTTTTCCGGCACTCTGAAACTCGACGCCGGACGGCCGGTCAGTGTCGCCAGCGCGTGCTCGACTTTGACCCGCTGCAAAATGGTCACGGGCAATTGCGCTTCCGTTGTTTTCAACACCGTTTCCGCCTGCGCCACATCCAGGTCGGTCGCGATGCCGCCCGCCCGCCGGTTTTCCGTCAACTCCAGCGATTTCTGAAAAACCCACACGTTCGACCGCAACAGGGACACTTCGGCATCGAGAGCGTGCAGCAGAAAATAATCCGTGGCGAGTTCCGCCTGAATGGAAAGCCGAGTCGTCTCCAAATCATCCGCGCTGGCCTGCGCATCCGCCCGCGCGGCTTCCACGCTTCGCCGGACGCGCCCCCACACATCCACTTCATAACTCGCGTCCAGCGGCACGGAGAACGTGTTGTAAGTGTCGGGAATCCCCGAAGAAAAGCCGTTGATCGGCCGGTTGGCGGAATCACGCTCGCGGGTGTAAGACGGGACCGCATTCACATGCGGAAAAAACCGCGAGCGGCGCACATCCACGAACGCCCGCGCCTGTTCAAAGACCGCGATGGCCGCCTTCAAATCCTGGTTGTTGGTCGAGGCTTCGGTCTCCAGCCGGTTCAATTCCGGGTCGCCGAAAATCTCCCACCAATTGCCCTTGGGCAGGTTCGCCTGCGGCGTCGCCACTTTCCAGCCGTTGGTCTCGCCGGAATAGGCTTCCGGCGTCGGCACGGATGGCCGGGAATAATTAGGTCCGACCGAACAACCCGCCAAGCCGCCGGCCAGCATCGCTGCAACCAGCAATCCCATCCGATCCCACAACTTCATTTCGAGTTCGCCGCGATCGGCGCCTCCACGATTCTCACCCGCGTCCCGGACACCAACGAATCCACCGGATTCAGGATGACGCGATCCGAAGCGGTGATGCCCGCGACGACTTCCACGGTCTTGCCAAAATCCCGCCCGATGGTGATGCTATGCAGCACCACTTTGCCGTCCGGCTCAACCACCCCGACCTGCATCCCTTCGCCGCGAAACAACAGCGTGTAGGCCGGCAAGACCAGCGGCGGGTCCTGTTTCAAATCGGCAAAACTCACCGTCGCATAACTCCCGGAAAGAATTTCATTCTTGGAATTATCCACCTGCAATTCCGTCAACAGCGTGCGGGAGACGGCGTCAATCGTGCCCGCGGTCCGCACCACTTTCGCGGTAAACTTCCGTCCCGGCAGTTCGGGCACATCCAATTCGGCGTCCACCCCGGTCCTGATGCCCGGCGTGGCCGTTTGCGGCACGCGCACAAAAATCCGCAACTTGCTCGTTTCCGCCATCCGGAATAATTCCTTGCCGGGACTGATCAGGTCGCCCACATCAATGTCCCGCGTGGTCAAGGTGCCGGCGAAGGGCGCGATGACGTGGGTGAAGGACTGAAGATCTGACAGCCGTTGCAAATTCGCCTTGGCGGTGTCCACCGCCGCGACCTTCAATTGCAAGTCCGCCTGTTTCTCGGCGTCTTCCTGAACGCTCACACTGGAGGTCTTCAACAATTCCGCCCAGCGCGCCGCCGTGATTTTGGCCAGCGATTGCGCCGCTTCAGCTTGCACGAGTTCGGCTTTCGCGCCGCTCACCTGCTGCTCCAATTCGGGAGTGTCAATGTCCGCCAGCAACGTGCCCGCTTCCACATTTGCGCCAATGTCCACATACCAGCGCTTCAAATAACCGCTCGCGCGCGCATAGATCGGCGCTTCCACAAACGGCCGCACTTCCGCCGGCAAACTCAGGGCGGAGGAGGCTTTGCCGGGCGCGGGATAAGTGACTTGCACGCTCACCGTGGCTAATTCCAGCGTCTCCTTGCCCAGCGCTTTGCGATGCAGCCAGCGCGGAACCAGGCCCACGATGACCAAAATCACCAGGCAAACCATGATCGTAATCGCCCAAAGGCCAAGTTTGGGGCCGGCTTTGGTGGCATGCGTCGGGTGGGCGCCTTCAGGCCCGGCGGGAACGGGCGATTCAGTGACAGGAGTAACTTTTTGTTCCAGAGTATTCATGGGTGTCATGCGGAAATGGGAGTTGCGTGCAGGGGCGGCTGCTCCGGCTCGACAGCGACAGGCTCATCGGCGTTGCGATGCACGAGGCTAAAAACGACGGGCACAAAAAACAACGTGGCGATCGTGGCAAAAAATAATCCCCCGATGACGGCGCGTCCCAGGGGCGCGTTTTGTTCACCGCCTTCGCCCAGCCCGAGGCTCATCGGCAGCATGCCGATCACCATGGCGAGCGCGGTCATCACCACCGGCCGCAATCTCCCCGCGCCGGCTTTCAACGCGGCCTCGATGGGACTCATGCCTGAGTCCAGATTGTTTCGGGCAAAGGTCACCACCAGAACGGCGTTGGAGGTAGCCACCCCGAGACTCATGATTGCGCCCATCAATGCCGGAACGCTCATCGTGGTAAAAGTGAGATACAAAGCCCAGATCACGCCGGGCAGCGCGCAAATAATAATGAACGGATCGAGCCAGCTCTGGAAGTTCACCACCAGCAACAGGTAAACCAGGACTATCGCCCCGACCAGGCCAACGCCCAACCCAATGAAACTGGAGTGCATGGTTTCCGCCGCGCCCCGCAAAATCAATCCACTGCCGTGCGGGAGCGCTTTCTTCGTTTCCTCGAGGTATGGTTGCAAGTCGTGCAACACGCCGCCTAGGTCGCGTCCGCTGACGTTGCCAAATATGTCAATTACCGGTACCACGTTATAATGCGAATACACAGCGGACGTGGCTATCCGCGTCATGGTGGCCACATTGTCCAGCACCTGGCCGTTTCCCATTCCCGGTCCACCGTCGCTGACCGGCAACGATTTAAGCGCCGAAATGGAATCCAGCACCCGCTCGGGAGCGCGGGCATTGATCAAATATTGAATGCCAAAAACGGTATTCAGCCAGTAAGCCGGCGTCACCTGACCGCTGCCGCTCACGCTCAGAAGCACCGCGTTGGCCACGTCGCTTTCGGAAAGTCCGATTGATCTGGCCTTGCTCCGGTCAATGTCAAACCGCAGCGTGGGCAGGTCGCCCGGTTGCTGGACGCGCACATCCACCGCGCCCGGAATCGTCCGCATTTTTTCCACCAGCTCGGCGGCGATCGCCCGGTTTTTTGCCCGGTCCCAGCCCGTGATCTGAACATTCAACGGCGCGGGTATGCCGAAGCTGAGCGTCTGGCTCACGATGTCGGCCGGCAGAAAATAAAACATGATCCCCGGAAATTCCCGGTTCAGCCGCTGACGCAATTGCCGCACATAACCGTCCGTCGGGTGGTGATGACCTTCGTTCAACGAAATGAGAATATCCGAATCCCCCGCCCCAATCAGGCCGTTATTGCTGTAGCTCAGCGCGATGGCCGAGTTGGGAATCCCGATGTTGTCCAAAAGTCCGACGAGTTCGTCCGCCGGGATCAGCTTGCGGATGGAATCCTCGATTTCCGCGACCAATTTGGCCGTCTCTTCCACCCGCGTTCCGGTGCGCGCCCGCATGTGCAGGCGGATTTGACCCGCGTCCACCTCCGGGAAAAAGTCCTGACCCAAAAGCGGCACCAGCAGCCAGGACGCGAGACAGAGGCCCAGAAACAAGATTGAAAATGCGATGCGCCTCTCAAACACAGCTTCCAACAAGCGCCGGTATTTCTCGCGAAAGCTGGTAAAGCCCCGCTCAAATTTTTCCTGGACAAACAGGAACGGCCGCGTCCAGCCTTTTGCTTCTTGCGTATGTTCATGGAGATGCGCTTCGTGGTCGTAATAAGAGTAATTTTTGTAAAACCACATCACCATCGTCGGAATGAGCGTTCGCGAAAGCACATAACTTGCGAGCATCGCAAACACCACCGCTTCCGCCAGCGGCACGAAAAGATATTTGCCCACCCCGGTCAGGAAAAACATCGGCACAAACACAATACAGATGCACAGTGTCGAGACAAATGCCGGCAGCGCGATTTCCTGGGCGCCGTCCAGAATGGCCTGTTGCAATGGCTTGCCCAGGGCCATTTGCCGGTGAACATTCTCGATTTCCACCGTCGCGTCATCCACCAGAATTCCGACCGCCAGCGCCAGTCCGCCCAGCGTCATCAGATTGATGGTCTGTCCAAGAACCGAAAGGATCGCCAGCGAGCTGATCACGGAAAGCGGGATCGAAAGCGCAATAATAAACGTGCTCCGCCACGAGCCGATGAACAACAATATCATCACCGCCGTCAGCGCGGCGGCAACCACGCCTTCCTTCATCACCCCGCTGATGGCCGCGCGCACGAACAGCGACTGGTCCGCAAATTCCTGAATGTCCAGCCCCGGCGGCAACGTACTCATGACCGCCGGCAAATTTTTCTTGATGCCCGCAACCACATCCAGCGTCGAGGCGGAGCCGCTTTTCAGAATCGTCACCAGCGCGCCGCGCACGCCGTCCATGTGGACGATATTTTGCTGCGGAGCGAATCCATCGCGCACATGCGCCACGTCATGAATGTAAATGGTGGCTCCGTTCACCGTCTTGATCGGCAGATCGTTCAATTCCTCCAGCCCCCGGGTGCTGGCATTCAATTGTATGTCATACTCGGTAGGGCCGATTTTTGCCGTGCCGCTGGGCAGGATCAGGTTTTGGGCGCTGATGGCATTCACCACGTCCGCCGGGGAAAGGCTCTTGGACTTCAATGCCGAAAGGTCCAGGTCCACGGAAACCTGCCGCGCCCGCCCGCCGTAAGGCCACGGTATCGCCGCTCCCTTGACCGTGGACAGACCCACGCGCACCTGGTTTTGCGTCATGTCGTAAAGTTCCTGTTCGGAAAGGGTCTTGCTCGTGACGCTGTACTGCAAAATTGGCACCGTCGAGGCGTTATAACGGATGATGAGCGGCGGCGTGGTGCCGGGCGGCATCTGTTTCAAAATCGTCTGGGCCACGGCGGTAATTTGCGCCACGCCCGCGTCCACCGAGGTGCCGGGTTGCAGAAAAACCTTGATGATGCCCACCCCGTTGTAGGAAGTGGACTCCAGGTGCTCGATGTCGTTGACGGTCGTGGTAAGGGTGCGCTCGTGATTGAAGATGAGGCGTTGCTCGACTTCCTGCGCGTCCAGCCCCACATACTGCCAGATGATGCTCACCACCGGAATATCAATCGAGGGAAAGATATCCGTCGGCGTGCGCAGCATGATAAAAGGCGTCAGCAGCACTAAAATCAGTGCCGCCACCACAAAAGTATAAGGACGCCGCAGCGCCAAACGTACAATCCACATATCTTTCTTCTATTTGATTCCGACCAATTGGACGAATCCAACCACGATTCGTTACTATTACTCGTCCCTAAGACCCCGCTTGGCCAATATTAGTTTACAGCGACATTGATACATTGTATGTATCAATCATGGAATTGCGTCATTTACGCTATTTTGTCGCCGTCGCCGAGGAACTCAGCTTCCGGCGCGCCGCCGAGCGCCTGCATCTGGCCCAGCCGCCGCTCAGTTCTCAAATCAAGGGCCTCGAGGGCGAACTTGGCGTCCGGCTCTTCGACCGCTCCACGCGCTCGGTCAAGCTCACCGGCGCCGGCCGGGTTTTCCTGGACGAGGCCCGCGCCGTGCTCATGACCGCCGAGCGCGCCCAGCAAAACGTCCGCCAGGCGCACCACGGCCTCATCGGCCCATTGCGCATCGGCGTGCTGGCGCCCACGGCCACCCCGCGCCTGGCGCGGATTCTCAGCGCCTACCGCCAGAAATTCCCCGGCGTCTATTTCTCGCTGTCGGAACTGACTTCCACCGAGCAACTCCATCGTTTGCGCGACGACCAGCTCGATGTCGGCCTGTTGCGCCCGCCTATTTCCTACCCCGAACTGGATTCCGCGTTTGTGGAGGAATCGCCCATGATCCTCGCCGCGCCCGCCGGTCATCGCCTGATGAAAATACGCCGCATCGCCTGGTCGGATTTCCACGATGAAACCATGGTCATGATCCATCCCACGCTGCAACACGGCTATTACGACAAGTTTTTGGAGCTGTGCGCCAAGGCCGGAGCAACTCCCGTTCTCGGCCAGTATGCCAACGACGTTCATTCGAAGATGTGGCTCATCTCCGCGGGTTTTGGCATCGCGCCCACCACCAAGACCATCGCCGAGGTGAAACGGCCCGGACTTGTCTTCCGCGATCTTCCGCCCGGCCTGCCCCTCGTCCAGACGCTGCTCGTCTGGAAACGCTCGAACAACTCGCCCGTTCTCCGCAATTTCCTCGAATGCTTCGCCAGCCTGCCGCAATGAACATTCTGCAAATTACCATCAACCAATGTGGCGGCGAGCGTCTCGCCTGCCGTGGAGGGCGGCATCTTGCCGCCCGGACCTGCGCTCGAACTTTCCAACGTCACAAACATTCGCCACTCCATCCCGTCAGGCGGGACACCCGCCGCTACGGCAAAATCTGCGTGCCAACCGCCGCTTTCTGCGGTAAGTCAAATTGATGAGCAGTCCGCGGCAAATAAACAACATCGCGTTGATCGGCTTCATGGGAACCGGCAAGTCCACCGTCGGCCACCTGGTCGCCGAACATTTGAACTTCGAATTTCTCGATACCGATGAAGCAATCGAATCACGCGCGCGCAAATCCATCGCCGCGATATTTGCCGAGGACGGCGAACCCGCCTTTCGCCGGCTGGAAGCGGAGTTGATCGCGGAATTAAGTTCGCGCCAGCGCCTCGTCCTCTCCACCGGCGGCGGACTCGGGGCCAACGCGGACAATATCGCCAGCCTCAAGCAACATTCACTCGTCGTTTGCCTCTGGGCCTCGCCGGACACCATTTGGGAACGCGTGCGCGGCCAGAACCACCGGCCGCTGCTCCGGGAAGCCGATCCCCTCGCCAAAATCCGCCAGCTTCTCGCGGTCCGCGAACCCGTTTACAAACAGGCCGACGTGCTCCTCAGCACCGAAGTGCGCTCGCTCAAGGAAGTCGCGCAACAGGTGTTGCATCACTATCACGACGTTCGGCCCCGTACCCGGTGAACTCCGCCATCCGCCAGCGCGCCCTCGAACTCGGCTTCGACGACTGCCGCTTTGCGACGGCCTCGCCGCCAGCCACCGCGCCCCAATTCCAAACCTGGCTTGCGGACAAGCACCACGGCGAAATGGCCTATCTCGAACGCAACGCCCATAAACGCGCGGATCCGCAGGAAGTCCTCGCCGGCGCGAAGAGTGTCATTTCGCTGGCGGTGTCGTATGGTGAAATTTACAACTCACAGCCAACTCCAGCCGTGTTGCGTGTTGCGTGTTCCGTTGAAGAGGCGTCGGCCATCCCCTCCCCCACGCAACACGCAACACGCAACCTGCAACCCGCGCCCGGCCTCATCGCCCGTTACGCCCGCTTCACCGACTATCACCACGTCATCGGCGAACGCCTCAAATCCCTCGCCGAATTCGTGACACAACTCGGCGGCGAGGGAAGCCGCTCCTTATGGTATGTGGACACCGGGCCAGTGCTGGAACGCGACCTTGCGCAACGAGCGGGCCTCGGCTTCGTCGGCAAGCACACCAATCTCATCAGCCGCCGTTTGGGCAACTGGATTTTCCTCGCCGAAATTATAACCACGCTCGAACTGACGCCAGGCGCGCCGGAAAAAAATCGTTGCGGCACTTGCTCGCGCTGCCTCACCGCCTGCCCCACCGCCGCCATCACCGCGCCATTTCAACTCGACGCCCGCCGCTGCATTTCCTACCTCACGATTGAGCTGAAGGGCTCAATTCCCATCGAACTGCGCCCGGCCATCGGCAATCGCATCTATGGCTGCGACGATTGCCTTGCCGCGTGTCCGTGGAACCGTTTCGCCCAGGACGGAAAAATGATGCGCGAACACGCGCGCACCGACCTCGCCATGCCTGACTTGATGGAATTGCTTTCACTAGATGAATCGCAATTCAAAGAACGTTTTCGCGGCACGCCGATGCTCCGCGCGAAACGTCGAGGTCTGCTGCGAAATGTTTGTGTGGCGCTGGGAAATACCGGCGACGCCTCCGCGCTGCCCGCCCTGACCCGCGCGAGCGTTGATCCCGAACGATTGATCGCCGAGCACGCCTGCTGGGCAATCGAACAAATTAAGGCGCGATTCGGAAATAGTTCGACCGCCACGCTGAATGACTGCCAGATATAAATTTCCCGAGAGCTTGTTTAAAAAAACATCTTCTTGGCTGCAACATTCGTGGCGCCAACATTGTTCGGTGTCCACGCTTTAGCGTGTTCCTTGCGGGGGACAGCCTAAAGGCTGGACACCAAACGCGTCTTTCTCCACAGACCGTGCGAGAGGCAATTCGTTGCGCTCCAGACGGCTCTACTCGGTCTCCGGCAATTTGAGCAATTCGTCCGGTGTGAAAGCGGCGTCGTGGCCTTTGATTTTATCGCGGATTGCCTTGACCTGCTCGGGTGTGACCGCAGGCGCGTCATTTCCCCAGTCCTTGTTACTCCGCACGAACGTCAACACCGCGGCAATCTGCTCATCGTTCATGGCGTTCCAGGGCACCATGGTATTGCTGAAATCCTGCCCCTTCACCTTGATCGGCCCCGTCAGTCCGTTCAGCACCGCGCGGATGATCCGGCTCGGCCCCTTGGCATTCACCCAATCCGAGCCAGCCAATGGCGGAAACTGTCCCGGCAAACCCATACCGTTTGCCTGATGACAAGCGGCGCAACTCCCGCTGAAAATCTTCGCCCCCATGACCTTCGGGTCCACCACATGCGGCGGTTGGTCGGCATCCAGCGCCGCGTAATTCACATACGGCGAGTACACCTGCCCGCTGAATCCGCCGCCGTGGTTTTCGAGATAAACGAAACCCCAAAACACCAGCAGCGCGAACACACCAATCAACAAAATCGGCGTCGGCGACCACCCCGCCTGGGGTTCGGCATCGTCCATCGTCAAAGACGCGGGTTTGTTGGTTTCCAAACTCATTTGGCCGAAGGAGTTGCTGGCTTATTCGTCCCGCCGGCTGCCGGAACCACGTTGGTGGCCTGGGCGGGTGGCGCCTTAGTGGTCTTGACCGGCGGAGCGTTGGTGGTTTTGCGCGGTGGCGCTTCAAACAAAATCGAGTCGGAATGCAGGCTCATCAAATAGGCGGCGAGCGCATGTGCATTTTCCGTCGGCACGACTTCGTAACCGGCGGGAAACTTGTCGCTCAATTTCAGGGCGTCCTCGGAATTCGTTTCACCAAATTTCAATTTCCGTATCTCAAACAAAAACCGGTACGGAGGCATCACCGACTTCTCCGACTTCGGCATGGTCGATTGCGGATCGTAAAGGTGCAGCAGGATATTAGTTTCGTTGTTCTGGCGCAAACCATAATTCGCCAAGTCCGGGCCAACGCGCTGGTCGCCCAACATCACCGGGAGGTCATAAAGGTAATCCTGGTCCACGCTTTGCACCCGGCCGCTACGCCCGCCCCAGCCGCGCTCGACATCGCCGCCGAAACCCCTGGGGCGCACCTGCTGGCTGTGGCAATAGTAACAACCATTCGCCCGATAAACCTGTTCGCCCTGCCGCGCCATGCCCGCGCGCATGGCTGGATAATACTGGCCGGAATCCTCGGCCATGACGGCATTCTGATCGCCAATTTGCAATTGCGGCGCGAGCGCAAAGCCCAGCCACGACACCGCCAGCGCGAAGAACGTTCCCAAAAACAGCAGCGGCCCGGAATTCATGGCGTCACCTCCACGGGTTTGGTGTGGCCGACCCACGCGGCCGTGGCGCATTTCCGGCCCACGCTCACCAGCAATCCGGCAACATTTAGAAACATGACCAAGTGACCCAGGACCATCAGAGCATCACCCATCGTGCTTATGCGCAAAAACATCAACGACGAAGCAGTTATTTCAGAAAATGATTTGGTCGGATCATTCAGCATCATTCCCTGTTTCACCCCGCCAATGGCCAGCGGCGCCACATAAAGCAAAATTCCGCCCCCCGCGAGAAACAAATGCAGCGTGATCAGCCCGGGCTTAAGAAATTCAGCGCCCACCAGACGCGGCACGATATAATATATCGCGCCAAACATCGTCATGGCGAAGAAACCGTAAAGGAACAATTGCGTATGCGCCGGGACAAACCATGTGAAGTTCGTTATTTTGCCAAACCGGATGGTCGCCATCAACGCGCCAGCCAACCCCGCGAGAACGTAGCATTTCACACCGAAGTGGAAGAAACTAAACGACCGGCTTTCGCCCCATTTCGGCAAGGCGCACATCAGGGTCCGCAGCACATTGTAAGCGACGCCCAGAATGGGGACAACCATCACCACCGCGCCCATTGTGCTCATGGCCGACATCCACGCCGGCAATGGCGTTCCCTCGGGAATCCCGCCCCACGACCCGAAAAAGGCCAGCGTCGCAAAAATAAAAATGCCGATATATTGACTGTAAAGCGGACGCTTCACAATCTTCGGAATGAAATAAAACGCGGCTGCGAGTCCGATGAAGCCGAACCAGATGTTCATCAGGTTGTTGGCATACCAGTAATCAAGCCCGGCCTGCAAAGCGCCCCGCACCGGCTTCACGACGAGCAGAAGGCTCGCCGTCGAATAAATCCATGGAAACCAGAACAACGCCGCGAGCACGAAAATTTGCGAAATATAGAGCTGACGTTCGCGCCGTTTGTGCAGCGTCACCAATCCGCCCAGCGCAATCAGGGTGTAGCCGCAAAACAGCGTGGCCGAGGCGTAGCGCGGCATTTCCAGCCATTCGTAACCGGTGCTTTCGCCATAAAGAATTCCCAAAATCCCCAGCGCCACGCCCAAGTTCCAGAGTTTCGCGCCAACGATGATCGCCGGCGCAAAGGCCAGCCGCGTGCGGCCCAAATGGGCGACCATCCAGAGCGCCACGCCGAGGCCAGCTTGCGCAGCAAACCCATAAACGAGCGCATTCAAATGCGCCGGATGCACGCGCCCGTAAGTGAGCCAGGAACAATCCGCCAGAAAATTGGTTCCGTGAAATTTTATCGCGGCGATCATCCCGAAGACCGAACCGACGAGCAGCCATACCAGCGCGCTGACGAAGAGGAGCAGCACCGGGGCGCGGCACGACGCCTCGATTTCCAATACTGGCTCCGGCGCATCGGCCTGGCCGCCGCCGCCGCCGGGATTCAACTGCGATGGGGAAGAAATCTCGCTCATGGACACGGCGGATTATTCCAAAACCTGCGGCGGCGGCACAGCCGTCGCCTTCTCCACCCGGGCAATCAGATTGGAACGGGCCGCGGCCGGGTTCTGCCACAACTGGAACGACAACGCCATCGCCCGATCAATGGGCAGGCGGACGATTCCCTTGGCCGGGTTTTCCCAGACATAATTGGGATTGTTCAGGACTTCCTCGTTGGAAGCCTTGAGTTCCGCCAGCGCCTTGCGGCGCGCGGCGGCGCGGTCTTCGCCCAGCGGCTCCGGCCGGGTATATTGCACCATCACCCAAACCAATCCCGCCACGATGAGAAACGCCCCGAGCACAGCGATGACGTAGGCGGACAGGCCGCAGCACTTTTTGCAACCTTCGGATTCAGGCTGGGAGTTCAATGGCCACCTCCACTTTTGGGCGTCGAGGCTGCTGCAACAAATCCTTCGGGCGGAACGTAAATATCCTGCGATTCCGCGAAGCGGGGGTCTCTTTGCGGGATAACAGGATACGAATTCAATTGTTTAATGAACCGGTTGGACAGGAAACCGCCGATGAACGCCATGCAAGCCAGGTCCATCCAGTCCAGATGATAATTAGCGCCATGCAGGACCGGCACGATGTTGAATGACATGTCCACGAAGTGCATCAACCATGCCCACAGAAACAGCGGCCCCATGACCGAGAGCTTCAATTTCCAATCAATGCGCAGCAGCAGCAGGAACGGCAGGAAGAAGTGGCCGAAAATGATGAGAATGCCAACATACCACCAGGTGCCTTTTTCACGCAGAACGTACCAGAACGTTTCCTCGGGCATGTTGGCGTTCCAGATGATGAAATATTGGGCAAAGGTGACGTAGGCGTAAAACACCGTGAACGCGAATAAAATCGAACCCATGAAATAAAACGTCTTTTCATGCACGTAGGGCGCCAAGGGTCCCTGCCGTTTCAAAATCAGCACGATGACATAAATCGTGGCCATGCTCAGCCACATGCTGCCGGCAAAATAATACACGCCATACATGGTCGAAAACCATTCATGCTCCAGCGCCTTCACCCACATGATCGCGCCGAGAGTCAGCGAAAAGGCGAACAGAAAAACTCCAACCGCCGCGTAACGCCGCAGCGTGCGGGTGCATGCGACCGAACCGGTTTCGTCCTGCTTCAGCGAGGCGCGCCTCATCAGCAACGGCAGCACCACCCATACCAGCAGGCACAAAATCGAAGTGATGTAAAAACCAGGCTTCGTGAACAACGGGAACTTGGCTTTGGTGGCGAGGTCAGCATGACCAGCGTCGAGCGCGGACATCCACTTGTATAATTTCGGCGCGAGGATGCCGATGGGAATCCATAGGGGAAACATCCATGGAAGCAAACACGCCATTTGCTCTGTGACCCGGCGGATGGGCACCGACCATGATGCGTCATATAAATGATGCAAAATGGTGAAACCCAAACCGCCCAGCCCGAGGCTCAAAAAGAACATGAACGCCAGCAGCCAGGAAAAGGCGAATTGCGTGGGGTTAATGATCCAGCCAGCGACACAGCCGAGGAAACCGACAATCATTAGCACGTTCGGCACTATGCGCCAGCCGGACAAATCCAGCGGCGGCGGAGTTGGAGAATTTTCGCGCGAACTCATAAGCTATTTTTTCAGCGTCGAACGCAATTGTTCGGGCACGTCGTCAACGGTTCCCAGCTTGCTCAGTTGCAGCGCGCGCAGGTAGGCGATGATCGCCCAGCGGTCCTCAATGGTCACGTTCGCCCCGTATGCGCCCATCAGATTTTTGCCGTAGGTGATGGTGTTGAAAATTTCGCCGTCGGCCAGTTCCACAATGCGCTTGTCATGCAGATTCGCCACCACCGCCATCGCGCCGACTTTTTTGGTGATGCCGTTGCCATCCCCTTGCGCGCCGTGGCAGGGCGAGCAGTTGATGGTAAACCGCTGCTGGCCGCGAGCGAGCAGCTTGCCGGTCACTTCCACGGGAAGGGTGGCCACAAAATTGGTCGTGCCGGGAACGCGCCCGGTATTGACCGCCAGATCTTCGTAATGGGTGTCATCGTGCGCAATGGTGCCCGGAACCGGCAGGCGGGAACTCTTGCCATCCGCGAAAAACGCGTCCGGCGTCTGCGGTCGCAACTTGGGCTGGCGGTTCATGTCCGGAAATATTTCGATGGGCGGCCGGCGTGAAAGGCTGCCGCGCCTGCCGGCGATCGCCACCACCATCACCGTACACACCAGAAAGCATAGCAGGAAGTAGCGCATCTATTCCTCCACCAATTCGATGTGCCCGCTGCCGAGCGATTCAAGCAGCTTGCGGGTTTCAATTTCCGAATATTTCGGGTCGCTGGATTCAATCACGAGATAAAAACGGTCATGCGTCGCCATCGCAAAACGGCGGTGTTTCAGCAACGGATGATGCAACCGCGGCAGGCGGTTCAGGAACAACATGCCGCCCAGCGCGCCGAACGCGCCGAGCAAAATGGTAAGCTCGTAAGAAGGCGGAAATGCGCCGAAGGGGCTGAACATCGGTTTGCCGCCGATCAAGACGGGATAATCATAGGCGTTCATCCACCAGATCATCAACATGCCGCTCGTATAACCCGTCACGCCGCCGATGAACGAAAACCAGCCGACCGGGGAATTTTTCAAGCCCATGGCCTTGTCCATGCCATGCACCGGGAACGGGGTGAAGACATCCCATTTGCGGAAGCCTTTATCGCGGACTTTTTCCGCCGCGTGCATGAGATCGGCGGGCGTCAGGAATTCGGCGATGATGCCGTAGATTTTAGGTGTCTCAGGCATTAGTGATGCCCTCCTTTCGCGCCACCGAGCGGATGATGGGGATCAGCCTGCGGCGTCACGCCTTTGACTTCCGCAATGGCAATGATGGGAACGAAACGGATGAACAACAGGAAAAACGTGAAGAACAATCCAAAGGTTCCGAGATACTGCATGATGTCCACCCACGTCGGGCGGAAATAACCCCAGTTCGCCGGAATGAAATCGCGGTGCAGTGAAATCACCACGATGACGAACCGCTCGAACCACATGCCGATGTTCACCAGAATCGAGAGAATGAACACGAGCCACATGCAGGTGCGGACCTTCTTGAACCAAAAGAATTGCGGCACGACGACATTGCAGGTGATCATTGCCCAGTACGCCCACCAATAATGTCCCGTGGCGCGGTTGATAAAGGCATAGCGCTCATAAGGATTGCCGCTGTACCACGCGATGAAAAATTCCATGCCGTAGGCGTAACCCACAATGGAGCCGGTAGCCAAAGTGACTTTGCACATCAATTCGACGTGGCGCACGGTGATAATGTCTTCCAGGTGCAACAACCGGCGCAAGGGCACCAGCAGCGAAAGCACCATGCCGAAACCCGAGAACACCGCGCCCGCCACGAAGTACGGCGGGAAAATCGTGGTGTGCCAGCCCGGCAGTTGCGACACCGAGAAGTCGAGGGACACGATGGAATGCACGGAGAGCACCAGCGGCGTGGAAAGACCGGCGAGGATCAAATAGGCCTTCTCATAATGGCTCCAGTGCCGGTTGGAACCGGTCCAGCCGAGCGCGAACAAGCCGTAGCTGAACTTGCGGATTTTATTCTTCGCCCGGTCGCGCATCACGGCCAGGTCGGGAATCAAACCCATGTACCAGAACAGCACGGACACCGTGAAGTAAGTCGAGACGGCGAACACGTCCCACATCAGCGGCGAGCGGAATTGGGGCCAGATGCCGAACGAGTTTGGAATCGGGAACAGCCACCAGCCGTACCAGATGCGCCCGATATGGATGAGCGGGAAAATACCGGCGCACATGACGGCAAAAATCGTCATGGCTTCCGCGGCGCGGTTGATCGAGGTGCGCCATTTTTGGCGCAGGAGAAAGAGAATCGCGGAAATCAGCGTGCCCGCATGGCCAATGCCGATCCACCACACGAAGTTGATGATCGCCCAACCCCACATGACCGGATGGCCCGGCCCCCACACCCCTACGCCGGTGGAGAGCAGATAAATGATCATCGAAAAACAAACCGTCATCATGATGACGCTCGGGATGAAAGCGAGCCACCACCACAATGGCGTCTTGCATTCCGCGACCCCGGCAATGGCGTCAGAAAGCCAGCCCGGCGAACGCTGGTGGGCGATCATCGGCTCGCGTTGCAACTCGGCGGGCGGCGCTTGCAGGCGGATGGTGCCGATCATGCCCGGCGCGGAGATCGAATCGTGCCCGCTCGGTGAAGTCGAGGCTTGGTGAGTCACAGCGTCAGACATTAGCTCGCTCCTTTCCCGGAGCCGTAAGTTTCAGGCTTCGCATGAGCCGGTTCCCTGTGTTCCTCCTCAAAGGGATGAATATCGTTCTTCTTCTCAAATTCCTCGGTGCTGTGCGCCGTCTTATAATTGTATTCCTCCGGCATGTCGGGATTCGGATTGCGAATGCGCGCGAGATAAGTCGTGCGAGGTTTGGTGTTCAGGAAATCCAGGACATTGTAATTGCGGTCCTGCGCCTTGAGTTTGGAAACCCGGCTTTCAGGATCGGCAATGTTGCCGAACACAATTGCCTCAGCCGGGCAAGCCTGCTGGCAGGCGGTCTTGAAAGTCCCGTCGGGCACAATGACATCACCGGATGCGCCCGCCTTGACCTTTTGCGCGATCTTGGCGCCCTCGATGCGCTGGATGCAATAGCTGCACTTTTCCATGACGCCGCGCATGCGCACGGTGACGTCGGGATTTTTCAAAAGCTTGAGCAGTTCCCACTCGTCCGACGGTTTGTTGCCGCGGTCCGGGTCTTTCCACCAGCGGAACAAATCCAGTTCGCCGTCGGTTGAATGCGTGAGCGGCGTGGTATAAACCGGCCCGGATAATTGCTCGAGCGGGCGGCGGTTGTAATCGAAAAAGTTGAAGCGCCGGACTTTATACGGGCAATTGTTGGAACAATAACGGGTGCCGACGCACCGGTTATAGACCATCACGTTGAGGCCTTCCTGGTCATGGACGGTGGCGTTGACGGGACAGACGTTCTCGCACGGGGCCGCTTCGCAATGCTGGCAAAGCATCGGCTGGTTGACGACCTGGATGCCGTCTTCCTTGTCCGGATCGCCCGTGTAATAACGGTCAATGCGAATCCAGTGCATCTCGCGGTTGTTGGAAACCTGATACTTGCCCACGATGGGAACATTGTTTTCGCTCTGGCACGCGACCATGCACGAAGAGCAGCCGACACACGAGCTAAGGTCAATGGACATGCCCCATTGATGATGGCCGAGCTTTTTGGCCTCATCAAAAGGATTGGGATACAGCGGCGAAAACGCGGGCGGGTCCTCCATGTTGAAGGCGGTCGCGAATTTCGGATGCTCCTGGTATTGCTTGAGCGTCGCCTCGCGGATGATGGGCCGGCCTTCCATCGCGCCATGGTCCTGCGTAACGGCGAGCCAGTGGTCGTCGGCGGTTTTGGTGATTTTGGCGCCAACGGCAACATGCGAGGCTTTCGCGGTGCGTATTTTGTAGGCGTCAAAACCCGAGAACTTGCCGATACGGCCCGTGACCGTGCGGCCATAACCCAAGGCCAACGCAATGGTATTGTCAGCTTGACCGGGTTGCGCCCATACCGGCCCATAGACCTCGCGTCCCTCGAGCGCCATTCTGACCCATGGTACGCGGATCCGGTTGTTCTCGCGGTTCTCGGTGTAAAGGCCGAGTTTTTTGGCGGTCTGAACACTCATCAGGATGACATTTTCCCAAGTCATCTTGGTGATCGGGTCCGGCAATTCTTGCATCCAGCCGTTATTGTTGAAACGACCGTCGTCCATCTTGTAATCGCGATGGAAAATCACCTCAAGATTGTCCGGCGTGGGCAATGTAGCCGGTTGAATGGGGGCGGCAGCGATCGCGGTTGCGATGGTCGAAGGATTAAATCCGACCTGCGCAGGCAAGGCGGCGCTGTCGGCGAGAAATCCTCGTGCAAAAACTTTTTCCAGTCTTCCTCGCTGCTGGTGGCGAGACTGCGGAAAGTGGCCCGGACAATTTCGTATGCCGAAGTGATCTCAAGCCCAGCCACGCGCGAGAGAAGTTCAAGCTCGGTCAAGCCGCCGAAGAGCGGTTCGATTAGCGGCTGAACGGGCACCAATGTGCCGTCGGGAGTACGGGCATCACCCCATGATTCCAGGTAATGCGCGAGTGGCAGGCTCCAGCCCTTCTTCGGAGCGGATTCATCTTCGTAATAACCGAGGCGCACAACCAGTTTGGCTTTGTCCTGCGCCGCAGCCCAATTCAAATCAGCGGGCGCATTATAAACCGGATTGCCGCCGAGAATGATCAGCGTTTCCACTTTGCCGTCGTTGAGCGACTTCGCCAGATCGGTGATGGACCCCGCCATCGTTTCCGCTGCTTCCTGCAGAACTATTGTGGTGCCGATATTTCCCAGCGCAGCATTGATGGCATTGACCATCAGATGCACCGCCAGAGGTTGGCGATGGCCCGCCAGGACAAGGCTCTGACCGCGATTCGCCAACAAGTCCTTGGCACATTCCACAATCCATTTTTCGTTGGCGCTGATGGATGATGACGCGGCAAGGGTCTTGACGGAATCGCCTAAATCAGACTGCACGATTTCCAATGCCAGCCGCGCCGCAACCGCCGCAACCGCGCTCGGCGCCAGGCGCAGGCGATGGTCGGCATTGGCGCCGGTCAGCGTCATCAACCCTTCGACGGCGTAGAGCCGGTTCATCGAATCGGTGGATTTCTCCATCCGGCGACCCTGGGCGAAGCGCTGGATGTTTAACTGCAAATTCTCCTCGCCGCCGATGAAATCGGAATCAAGCGACAAAATCACCTTGGCCTTGTCAATTTTGAAATACGGCGCCACGGGTTTGCCGAACGCGAGCGAGGCCGCCTGCTGATGGATGCTGAAATCCACCGGCTCATATTCGCACCATTGCGCCTTGGGCAATTTTTCGGCCAGCGCTTTTTGCAGGCGCTTGCGGGAAGGCGAACTGCTCTGCTCCGCCAGGAAACCCAGGCCCTGGCCGCCATTGGCGAGAACGGTTTTGGAAAGCTGACCGATAAAATCAAGGGCTTCCTCGCGCGTGACATTGCCGCCGTTTTTCGCAAAACGAGTCGCGCGGTCGGGATCGTACAAATTAAGGATACTGGCCTGGGTAAAACGGTCGGTGCTGCCGTTGCTGTCAGGATGGCCGGCGTTGCCTTCAACTTTGGTGGGGCGTCCGTCGTTGGATTTGGCCAGCAAGGGGACGGCGGTACCGCGGGTCGGCATCGCGGTCGCGTAAAACTTGGCGACGCCATGCGCGTAGCCTTCCGGCATCTTGGAGAACGGATAAATATTTTCCACCGGGCGGCGGCAACCGGTCACTCCGAGTCCGGCCAGCAGGAACGAGGCGGACATGAGTTTGACGAAATTGCGGCGCGTGACCGGATCCTTCATTTCACTGGCTCCCGCCGGGAATTCGCGCTCGGCCCACTGCCGGAACTCGGGCGTATCCGCGAGTTGATCCATGCTGCGCCAATATTTCGGGCCGATATCCGGAACAGGACAGGTTGGAGGAATGGTTTTCATCGGTGGCAGGCGGAGCAATTCTGGAGGGATTCAGTGTGCCATTGGTCCATCAGCTTTTGTCCGTCGGCGCGTTGCTGGTCCGGGCTGGCGGGCTTCCAATCGAGGTCTGTGATCAATTTCGGGTCGCGCAAATGCGCGGCGGGATCGCGATGGCAATCAAGGCAGAAAGACATGCTCAAAGGCTTGGCTTGATAGACTTCATCCATTTTGTTGATCTGGCCGTGGCATTCCACGCAGCTCACGCCGCGGTCCACGTGGACGGAATGGTTGAAATAAACGTAATCCGGCAGTTTGTGAATCTGAATCCAATGGATCGGTTTGCCGCTCTGGAAACTCTCGCGAACGAGGGCGAGCTTGGGGTCGTCCTTCAACACCTGATTATGGCAGTTCATGCAGACGGAACTGGCGGGGATGTTGGAATACCAGGATTTCTCAACGGCATTATGGCAATAGCGGCAATCCACGCCTAATTGGTCCGCGTGGATGGCATGGGAAAACGCCACCGGCTGGACGGGCATGTAACCGACGTTGGTGTATTTATTGGTGAAATAATACCAGACGCCGGCGGTCACGCCGGTGCTGATGAGCATGACGCCGACGATGATCATCAACGGCAACCGATTAGTCCACTTTGGGAAGACGTCTGACATCTTTACATTTTTTGTTCAGCCCAGGCCAAAATATGATTGGCCTGTTTCCAGCCAGAACCACGAAAAGGGTGATTCTTGCGATTGGAAATCATGCGTCAATCGTTTTTTATCGAAATCTTTCCGACCCGCGGCCTCAAACCGAAGCTAAAGGTCTCAAAACAAAACGTCACTGCGCACCGACACAGCGGAGAAAATAAAACCCCTTGCCCCCACTCCGCAAGAAAGTTTGTGAAATATTTCACGAATTAGGGAGATGTAATGCTTGTTATAAGGTTTGCTACATTTTTCCCCACAAAACGCAACTGAATCAAATGAACTGTTTCAAATCCGACTCCGGTGTCCGGGGCAATCCGAATGCGAAATGCCATACGCAATTTGCCTGGCCACCACGGTGTAGGCGTTGAACACCAAAAACTTCGACCACCAAATGGCGTCTCGTACTAGTTCTCTACGCGGCCGGAACTTGCCACCGAACAAAGTGTCCCCTTCGCGCAAAACGAAGAGCGTCTCGGCAACCCGGGTCGGCTACCCTGCTGAACGCAAACATATCGTTGGCAAGGTGCAGTCCTCCCTTCCTGTGAACGGCGGTTGAAAAGTGCGGCGGGCGTCACTTGGTGACGGGGTTGGTGACTGTATGGCTGCGGCATCTTCAATAACAATGAAGGATGTACGCAGATATGGAACACTGGAGCAAGATACGCAGGCGGGTGTTGGTGGAGGGAGTAAGTCGGCGGCAGATTCTGCATGCGGGTAGCGAACAACTGCCAATAGCAAAGCTCTATTTAATGGGCTAATGGTGATTTAAATCTTCCGCGACATCTATATAGTTGACGTAAGCGACACCTGGAGCGTTCGGTGTGACGTTTGCCATTGATGCCGAAGTCGGTGCGCTTGATGGCGCATTTCGTGCGAATCCAGAGGAGATCGTCTTCCACGTCCGCCATGCGCTTGTTAAGCTTGCCTCTGAGATCGCAGTTCGGTCACGGCAAACGCAGGCGGAAGAAATTGGCCGGGGTGGTAGCCCGGATCGGAATAATATTTGAGAAAGCACCCGTACCATCTAAGGTGCCAGTAATATTCGTCGTCCAAGTGATTGGGGGCGACAGGTTCGTCGTCGTGAGCCAAGTGTAGGTGCTATTCCGCGTGCCACCCGTGCCCGTGAGGACGAGATTGCCAGCCACAATCGTGGGCGTTCCGAATGTCGGCAGCGTCAACTGCGGCATCGGCACGGCATACAAAGACACAGCATCAATCCATGAGACGTGATTGTTATCCACCGCATGATCGGCAAAGGTCAGGGTCATGACTGAATTGGTCGCCTGAAACGGTTGGCTGGTGTAGAGCGTGTATCCGGAGGCGACGGGCAATATATCGCTGCCGCCGAACAACAAGTTGGTGGTAGCACTGAAAATAGTCTTTACTTGAAACGGGTTGGCACCAGAAGACCCACTGATGGCTTTGGCCGCGAAGGATAGTTGATAATATTTTCCGACCGTCAAGGAAGTAACTGTCTGCGAGATACTCATCACGGTGCCGTTGTTCCCGCCCTGCAGGACGGCCTGCTGCGCGCCATCGAACTGAATGGAACCGCTGTTGCCGTAGGGGTCGTTGCGGTCAATGCCGCTGCCGCACCCGCTGTTGGCTCCCTGGGTAAAAAGCCAGCCGGTTCCGGTTGGATTGATGTTGTGCGATGGTGTGGAACCATTCACATAATCCGGCACTTCAAAACTTCCGTTGATCAGGAGATTGATGTTGCTCACCGCATAAATCCCCACGCCATCAATCCATGAAACGTGGTCGCTGTCGGCCAATCCATTGTCGGCGAAATCGAGCGTCATCACGGTGTTGCTCGCTTGAAAGGGCGCGCTGGTGTACTGCTGATAATTGTTGATCGGCGGCACAATGGCGTTCGTGCTGCCGTTAATAGCCAGCAGATTGGTGGAGGCGCCGTTGATAATACTCACATGAAACGGGTTGGCGCCGGCCGCCGCCGCAATGGCTTCCGACCAAAAGGACAATTGATAGAATTGGCCCGCCGTGAAGCCGGAGACAGCTTGAGAAAGATGTATCACCGTGCTGTTACCCGAACTATGTAGAGCCCCCCGTTGCGTACCATCGTAGGAATTCGCTCCACCAGCGCCATAGGCCTGGCCTTTGTCAATAGCGGCGCCAGTGGCCGAGTTATAACCGATGGTAAATCCCCAGCCCGACCCCTGGGGGCAAACATTATGAGAAGTCGTTGTAAAAATCGGCACCTCAAAGCCGCCGTTAATCACCAGGTTGGGATTGGCAGTGGTCGGTTGGGGCATGGTGGGCAGCGACAACGCCTTGATTCCATTAAACCAGGTTTGTGCCATGCGGTTATAGGCAGCCGGGGTCGGGTGACTGGAGCCATTGGCAAAAAGGCCGGAGTCAATGTTGGTGGCGCCAGCCACACAGAGATTGGTGTATTGATTGACGGTGCTGACATGCCTTCCCAAGCCGGCAAAATACGGAACCAGCGTGCCCGCGATGTATTTGTTATATCGGGTGATCGAGTCGGTATAAGTGGCGTAAGGCGTGATTTGTGCGACGATCAGCCGGGTGTTGGGACTCTGGCCTACCACCGTCGCTACTATATTACTAAGATTTTGTTCCGTGCCGGTCGGCTCGCCGGAGCTGCCTTGGGCAATGTCATTGATTCCGATCATCAATAACACAACGTCCGGCTGATCCGCCGCCAGCCACGCGCTAATATTGCCCAGGACGAAGGCACTCGTCTTGCCGCTATACCCTTCAAAGTGGTCCTGGCCGGCGATTCGCAAATCCGGACTGGGAATATTGGTCACGGTTCCATCCGTCAGCCCCCAGGGCTGAGAAGAGCCGCCGACAAATTGAAAGGACATCCCGTTGCTCGCCAGAAGCTCCATAAGCCCACTGCGGAAACCAAACTGGAACGGCACCGTCCATGCCGGAGGATCCTCATAGCCGGAGGTGATCGAGTCGCCGACCGCGCAGATACGATAAGGGGCCGGTATGGCATTGGTCGGGCTGGGTGTTCCAAACGCTTGAAGCTCGTGAATCACCGGGGTCCCATTACCTGTGTTGATGGTTGCAAAAACAAATTGGACAGCCGTCACACCCCTTGCAATGGGGCCCGAGCCGCTTACTACTTGGTTCAAGATGGAGTTGTTGCCGCCATTCAGGGGGTTGGAGGCATTGAAGTTGCCATAGAAATTAAACGGTCCGCCATTCAACGAGAGCAGGAGCTGAAAGTTCTGATCGGAATAGTAGCCGCCGTTCCAACCGCTGATGCACTGAATCGTATTAAGGTCGTAACCGCTGGCCGAGCCGCCGGCAAGATTATTGGTGTTCAGGTTGAAGGTGATCGTGACGGGCAGTGTTCCGAGGTCGTAATGGGTATCACCCGCCTGGTCACCCGAAGTGGCCGACGCATACCCATCATTAAGGCCCGATTGGATCCAGCCCGACGCGGGGCCATGGCTGGTCTCCACGCTCGAAAGTGAGCTTTGGCCGGCCTGAAGGAGGTTAGTCATAATAAACCCGTCCAAGGCGTTATAACTGGCGCCATTCGACACGACTTGAAAAATTGCGGCGGACGCCCTTGGGTTAAACAGGGGTAGGAGATATATGGCGATGATCGTGGCTGGTATAGCTATGCAGTTTTTCATAATACGTAATTTCTTAAAAGTAATGAAACCTGGTTTGTGAATTGTTCTTCAGAGAGGTATGCAAACGACGACAAATCCCAACCTGGCTTCGGGCGCGGAAAAGTTCGCAACAGGCGCAGCCGAACAAATTTTAGCTTTGTAAAATCCGCGCACATCACATCGGTGAGACAAATTTGCTTTTCACAGGGGCTCCACTTTATAAAATCTCTGTGTTTTGAACACAGTGTCCAAAATATATTTATCAGTCCCATCACCAGCGACAATCGTCAGGAGCTTCCAATAGGCGTCGTTCAATTCGTCTTTATAGGCCACGAGGTAACTAAACCCGGCTTGTGTTGCGAACGAAAGAACGGGATTTGCGTTCCGGAGAAAAATGACAATTTTTGGGGATGCAGGTGCCGGCGCCAGCATATAAAAATTGGCGTTTACACTGCTATCGCTCGTCAACTTGAATGTTTCCACCCCCCCGAGCGATACCACTGCCATCTGCCCATTGGTGTTTAGCAGCGGCACCCACTGCCATGACTGCCAGCCGGTACCGGCTGCGCTGAAGGTTCCCAGAAGTTTGGTTGTTTGAGTTGGGGTGCCGGCGCCGCCAATGACCAACCTGTTTGTGACGGTGTAGTTGCCGTTGCCGCTCGCCAAACGCGCGTAAATATAATAATTATTGGTGGGGATGCTACGTGTGTAATTCAACCACGCGCCGGCATACCACCAACCCACGTTGTAATCAGCGACGCCGGCATCAATATATTTCCGCCTTAAGACATCGCTCGTCACCTGGGTGCCACAAAGGTCATACCGGTAGGCTTCACTGTCAGCAACATCCGTCGTCAGATCCACTCCTGAGATCGCCGGCTTGGCCTCCAGAAAATAACTGTTCGTTGCCGGAATTGACGTTGGCACCGGGTTGTTGATGAACCTGCCGCCGCCGAAATCAAAATCCTCCGCCTCAAAAATAAAATTGTCCTGACTGAAGGTGTCAAAATTATTCACCGAGGCAGTGGTAAAAAAACCACTCGCATCGGTGATGTTGATTGTGGCAGCGTAGATTTGGTTTGGCAGCAAGCCGCTGAAGCTGACAGTCCAGTTTGTGGGCGAACCCACGAACTGCAATCGCGATGAAACATCAATTCCGTTGACGATGACCTGCACTCCATTGGTCGGGATGGTTGTGACCGTCGAGCTGGCCGTGAAAGTTAAACCGCCAAGCGGATCAATAAATACTTCTGACGATTCCGGGCTGATGCTGCCGATGATTGTCTGAGGCGAAGGATACACCTCAAGTTCCCATAGTGAATCTCCGTAAGTCGTATTACGTTGGGTGCAATAGACACGCAGATAACGCCCGCTGCCAATCGCCGCCAAATCATTGATTCCGCCGGGGCCGTTGGTCGTCGAATAGACCGTGCTCCAAGTATTGCTGTCCGTGGATAGTTGAATGGCATAGCTTTCCGCCGAGGCGGTTTCCCACATGAGCGTGGCCCGGGTGATGTTCTGCACCGATCCTAAGTCCACCGTGATCCACTGGGGATCACTGGCAGCCGAAGACCAACGCGTGGATGGATTTCCATCAATGGCGGCATTGACCGGGTAATCCGAGGACTCGAGCGAGGAGGCCGACACGCGGCTGTTCTGCGCGATGTTGTTGGTGCCACAGACCTGCACCCGGTCCAATTCGATCCAGTTGATATTGAATCCTGGGCTGATCACTTCCAGGCGCAGAGCCTTGCTGCCAGGACCACCGGCGAGGGGAACATTAGGCAGTGTAATAGTCTGCCAGTTTTGCCAGCCGCCAGTATTGGGAACCTGGATCGTGCCCAGCACAGTGCCCTCGAGCCGGACACGCAGTTGTCCTCCACCAGAAAGTGAAGCCACGCGCACGCTGATGCTATAAATCGCTTCCGGATCGGGCACGCTCACTGTGTATTCCAGCCATTCACCGGTGTTGAGCCAGCCAACGTCAAAACCGCCTCCAGTGTCGGTGGTGACTTCGATGCCCACATCGTCCGAACGGTATGCCCCTCCCACATTTCCCACGGTGGTATTGTAGTAGGCAACGCTCTCCCCCCCAATGTCGTAGGCCTCGGCTTGGATGCGTCCCGGGAGATTATGCACCGAGTTCTCGAAGGGCATTTGTGGCAACGAATAAACTTCAAATTCCGAAAGCGAATACCCGTTCCCTGGCGATGCCTGGCTGGTGGCATAAAGACGGACATAGCGGCCTCGGCCCGAAACCAGGAGGTCCTGAACTCCTCCATTTCCGCCATTGGAGCTGTAAATGCCAGTCCAGTTGGTTCCATCTGGGGAAATCTGAATGGCATAACTGCTGGCATAATTGGTGTTCCATTGCAGCCGGACACGGGAAAGGTCCTTCATCAAGCCCAAGTCCACCGCAATCCATTGCGGATTGCTGGCCAGCGAACTCCACGCGGAACTGGCATCACCATCAACCGCCGCATAGCCCGGGGTGTTGGTGGAGAATATCGAGGATACGGTGACGGGCTGGCGCAGCGCCGCATTGGCCAGATCGCTTGGGGGAATCGCCGATGCTACGGAGAATCCGCCAGTCAAGCGAAGATCCCGCGAGGAAGCGCCAATCATGACTTGGAACGCACCAGGGGAAACAATCCACCCCCTGGCGGTGGTGTCCCAGTTGGCCACGTCTTCCCAATCGAGAGCGAAGGTAACATGCTGAATTTGACCTGGCGTGAGTGTTATTTTCTGAAACCCCTTGAGCAGTTTTGGCGGTTCATTCGCAGCCGCGGGAAAGCCGAGATAGAGTTCGGCTACCTCCGCTCCAGAGACTGCGCCCAGATTGGTTAAGTCAAAACCAATTTGCACCTGTCCGGACGAACTTACAGCGCTGACGGTAAGGTTGCTGTAACCGAAGGTCGTATAGGACAAGCCAAAGCCAAAGGGGAATAGCGGAGTGACATTGTTCGCGTCATACCAGCGATAACCCACAAGCAATCCTTCTGAGTAGGTGGAGTGCCCCAATAGACCGGGCCATTGCGCGGTGGTGCTCGCACAAACTTGATTGCCAGACCCAGGTATGGAAATGGGCAGCTTGCCGGAAGGATTCACGTCGCCAAACAGCACTTGAGCCAGCGCGTTCCCGTTTTCCTGGCCGGGATACCAGGCAAAGACTATGCCGGAAACATCGTTTGCCCACGGCATCAAAGTGGCGGATGAAGCATAGATCACCACGATGGTATGCGGGTTGGCCACGGCCACCGCGCTTACGAGAGCGTCTTGAGGGTCGGGCAGCGAAAGATCCGCCCGGTCGGAACCTTCGCTGGTTTGCTGGCCCACACAGACAATTGCGATATCCGAGCCGGCCGCAAGTTGGGCGGCGGCGGAAATGCTCGCACCGTCACCTTGACTATAAGCGACCGTGATACTGGCTCCCGCGCGGCTGGCGATGCCGGCCAGTGGCGTGATGTTATACGGGAGAGTGACATTCGCAGAACCGCCACCGGTCGAAATCGGCGACACGCTGGCAACCGACCCAATCACGGCAATAGAATGGATTGAGGCAGTTCTTAGTGGCAGCAATCCGCCGCTATTCTTGAGAAGCACCATGCCTTGTGCGGCAGCGTTGCGGGCAAACTGGGCATGAGCCGTCCCCGTCACATTCGAACTCAGGTTGCCGGCGTTGGCATGGTCAAAAAGACCTGATTGAAACATGCTCGCGAGGGTGCGCTGCACCATGCCGCTGACTTCGGAGGAAGGCATGTTGCCCGATTGAATGGCAGCGGAAAGCCAACTGCCGGCGAAATAACCCGAAGACATGTCCATGTCCAACCCATTGTTTGCCGCCGCCGCTGTGCTAAATCCAGCGCCCCAATCACTCATGACGAAGCCGTTGAAGCCCCATGATTTCTTCAAAGTGGCATTGAGCGTCTCCGACTCACAGGCATAACGGCTGTTCACCCGGTTGTAGGAAGCCATCACGGCGCCGACGCCCGCCCGCACTGATGTTCGGAAAGCGGGATAATACACTTCCTGGCGGGTGCGTTCATCCACATCAGCGCTCACGTACTGGCGTTGGGTTTCCTGGTCGTTGCATACAAAATGTTTGGCTGTGGCGATGACTCCCTGGCTTTGAATGCCTTGGATTTCTGCTGCCGCGATCGCTCCGGACAACCGCATGTCTTCGCCGGAACCCTCAAAATTTCTTCCGTCTTCATAGACCCGCGCGTCATTCATCATCGGCGCAAGCAGCACGTTCACCCCTTTTCCCGAGGCTTCCGCCCCCATCATGCTTCCAAATTGTCGAGAGAGTGCCACATCCCAACTGGCTGCAATGGTGATCGGTGCCGGGAAACCAGTGACGTTATTCGCGCCATCGCCAACTCCCGCCGGACCGTCCTGCAAATAAAGCGCGGGGATGCCCAACCGCGAGTTCGCGGGAATGACGCCAGCATAACCACCGCCGCTTCCTCCAGACACCATGGCGGCCATTTCACCATAAGTCATGGCGTTGACCACCAAAGCTGCGCGCTGATTGGCCGAAAGCGCGGTGTTCGTCCACGATTGGGCATTAAGCCCGTCCCCGATTCTCAGCCCGATGGCAATCAGAAGGCATAGCTCACATTTGACGGCTAAATGCCTTGCGCTTCGCGCGCAATTAGGCTTCATGGCAAATGAAATTTTTCATGATACTTTTTCTTATTAAGAAACAAATGACAACGATCACCACGACGGAGGCGGATATCCCGGATATCCGCCTTCGGCAAAAGTCGCGGACCACACTTGGCGCAGATCCGGATCTCCGAACATTCCGGATTGGGCATTGAGACCCTTGAGATACTGGGTATTTCTGCCCACCCACTTCATTTTGGCCGCGTGACCGTCGGCAAAGGAGAATTGCCCGCAATTGCCGTGGCGACTGGCGGGCACATTAAGCCAAGTTGGACCCGTGGCCGAAAACACAATGGCATAGTAACCGTCATCAATGCTGCCATTGATATCGGTCGGATCAGCCTGTTCATCCACATAGAGAAAGGCCGCCGACGGATCCGGGTCCTGAATCGAGGCAAATTTGAGATTTGCCTGGATGCCGTTATGGTCGCCCCGAGGCGCAACATTATCGCCCATCATTCCACTTTGGGCATAACTGCGCACCCGGGGCAGGCCCAAACTCCCAATGCCGGCAATGCTGATAATTCCATTGTCCGCCGGGCAACGATAGACCGCATCCGATGTAAGATAAGGATATAGCCGGGAGGAGCGGACCAGATTGACATTGGTGACGCCAATCGGATCATGCACATTTCCACCTACCCAGCTCATAGCATCATTCGTCCCGTTGGGCGGAATGGCGTCATTATTGTCCAAGCCATATACATGCGCCGCCACCGTCAATTGCTTGACATTGTTGAGGCAGCTTATGCCGGTCGCTTTTTTCTTGGCCTGCGCCAAGGCGGGCAACAACAAGGCCGCCAGAATGGCGATTATCGCGATGACCACTAATAATTCAATCAGGGTAAATGCCATTTGCGACCGGTTATGTACCGCTGCCGCCTCATCATCCGCTTTTAGAATACTCATTTTGTTGCTTTATGACTACCTTACCGCCTGCTCGTTCGTTGATAAGCAAAGGGCGACGGCCCATTAATTGGCAGGTGCTGGTTCAATAAGTTGACATCTTGCGGCCTGGAACGGCATTCCAGTGAATGCGATCTCCCACTGACCACCCAGCTTCCATTAGCATCCACCTTACAGTAACCTGCGGAAATGATTTTATGATTCCCCACCACGTCCTTATGAAGGAGAAAGGGCGAGAATACAATTACCCCCTCCTCTCCATGATTTTTTATGATGATATACTTGGCTTCCACAAATTATCTATTCAGTCTTTGCAGCAGGCCGTTCCCCCAACATAGATGACCGGGTTCCATGACGACATTTCACAACATTCCAAAACTATCTTATCATTCAAACGCCCGGGGACCTGTGTCCCCGGGCCATCCGACACTACTCAATTAACCATGCTGTTTACTTACGGCATCCGCAGCCGGAAAAAGCAGGCGGGGACGTTGATAGGAAAGCTATTCGAGAAAGCACCCGTGCCGTCCAACGCGCCGGTGGTGTTCGTCGTCCAGTGGATCGGAGACGACAAATTTGTCGTGGTAAGCCAGGTGTAAGCGCTGTTTGGCGTGCCTCGCGTGCCCGTGACGACCAGATTTCCATTGAACACATAGGGAGCATTTATAATCGGCGGGGTCGGTAGAACCGACACTGTCCCCTCCAAAACCAATTGTGCATAGCCTGAAAAGCCGTAGTCTATGTTGTCGTCAAATTGCGGGGCAAAGTCGAACTTAACAGCGGCAACGTTTGTGGCGAGCGCCGCGCCGGTCGAGGTGCTTATGGCTGTGCGGTGGGCAATCGGCGTGCTGAATACAAACGGTTCATTATACCAAATGCTCGTTAATAGCACAAAGGTTGTGGGGGCGGACACTGTGGAATAATACACATCATAGAACTGGCCTGGCCGGCCAAAATCCGTCCAACCGCTGTAAACCACGATATTGGTAAGAGTCGCACCATAAAGATTGTATGTCAGCGACTGTCCGCCAGTCTGGTCGGGGTTGTAGGCGTAGATACCATAGCCACAGGAAGCATAGGACGACATCGCGTCCACGAATCCAAAACTCCCGTCGGTGAGATTCGTTGGCCCAACCATGCCAGGATCAGCCGCGAAATTGCCCGGCCCCACGCTGCTGGGCAATTGCCCTCCAATCAGGCTGTCCGTTTCAATCGTCCAAGTGGGAGAGGTTCCGGCGGCAGGAGTCTGCGTGTCCGTGGTTATGGCAAGCGGCGGGGCGGTGACAGTCGCGGCAGCCGGCCCTTGCGCCGTGATTTCCAGGTAACCAGCATAACCATTCTCCACAAATGGAGCACTAAAGTCGAACCTCAGCACCGCCACATTGGGAGCGATAACAGTGCCAGTAGCTGCGGTCAGCATGACCCGGTTGGCGGTAGGATAGTTGGGCACCGATGGATTAACCTCAACCGTTCCCAATGATACGAAGGACGCCGGATTGTCCGCTGTGGCATAGGAAACATTGTAGGATTGTGCGTCATGCGTATTGTCTTCCCAGCCACTGTAAACTGTTATATTCGTAAGGTTATAGCCATGAGCGCTGGCCGGAAGCGTATAAACCAAGGACTGGCCGCCAGCATTATTGTAGTCTAAGCCGGCAGTGGCAAAAATGAGTTCCCATCCGGGGTCGGCACTCACTGGCCCAATGATGCCATCGGTCAACACGGCGGTTCCGCTGCTGGCTCCGAGTTGTGTAAAATCTCCAACTTCAGTGGTGGTGGACAATCCCGCCAGCAGGCTGTATGCAGTCACCGGCCAAGTCGGGACAAAACCCGGGCCGTCCGAGGTCTGACTGGACACCGTGGTCAGAATATTGCGAACCGGCGCCAATCCGTTGGTCGCGACCGTGAGTGAGGCCACCGTGCTATATGACGGGGCAGCCGCGCCGTTGGTCGCATTGACGGCCATCAATGTATAAGAACCACTGTTGGTCAGTTGCACATTATTGAGTATGAGCATGGGGCCCGTGGCTCCCGGTATGTTGTTGGTCACTCCGCCGCTGATATACTGCCATTGCAGGTTGGCCGGCGGTGAATTGCTGTAAGCCGCGGTGAAGACAACCTGATCGCCCACGACGGTCTGGGCATAAACCGGCACGGTGTCTTGCACCAAATACGGCGATGGCGGCACGGCCGGTGGCAACGAGTTGGTTCCCTGTAGAATGATTTCCTGATAAGCCCCTGATCCATAATCCATGGTGTTGTCTTGCGGAAAATTAAATTTCACACTGTAAACGTTTTTTGCGAGCGCGCCCGTCAAACTATTAATGGCAACCCGGTTCGCTGACCTTTGCCCAAGCGGGACTAAATAAGGATTAAACTCTACCGCAGTCAGTGGAATGAAGGTCGTTGGTGCCGTAACCGTCGAATAGGATACGTTGTAATATTGCCCGTCCCTCCCGTAATCCCCCCAAGCGCTATAGGTCACGATGTTGGTGAGGTCATAGCCGTTGGCGGAGCCGGTGAGAGTATAAGTAAGCGATGAGCACGCCCCGCCGCCACTCCCCAATGACGCGGCGGTAGAAGCATCGCCAGTGGTTCCTAAAGTTCCGTCTGTCAGCACACCGACGCCACCTCCAGCAGCACCACCACCCAATGCCGCGTTACCGGTCATGGCACTGGGAGCCAGCCCGGCAATCAGGCTACTGGTTTCAACAGTCCAACTGGGAACAAATGTACTGGCGCCGTTTTGATTGTCAGTCGTTATCACCACGGGTTGCGGCGTCAGCGTCACCGCCGGCGTCCCCTGCACCGTAATTTCATCGTAAGCATTGACCCCGTAGGGTGATAATGGCCACGTAAAATCAAATTTAATGGCCGCCACGTTCGCCGCAATCGCCGCGCCCAGCGAATCGGTCAGCGCCACCTGATTGGCCATGCCGCCACTGCCACCGGGCGCATAATTGACAAAGGTCAGAAGAATGAACGAATTGGGATTATCCACAGTAGAATAAGAAACTGCGTATTCTTGGTTGCAGATGGCATTATCTCCCCAAGTAGTGTAAGTACTGACGTTGGTGATATTGTAGCCATTAGCGGAAGCCGGCAGCGTGTAAATCACATAGGCACCTGACCCATTATCATAGCCACAAGTGGCATACTGGCCACCGTAGGCGCCCGCGCCCGCGCCCATATGAGCAAGCACCCCATCCGTCAGCGCGGGAAGCCCGGCAATGGTCCCGTAACTGCCACCGCCATAGTCTTGCGCAAAACCTCCGGCCCCCACGGAGCTGGGCAGCATCCCGGCAATCAGGCTGTTGGTGGCCACCGGCCAATTGGGTATGGATGTGCCACCGTTGTTGATCGTGGCGCCCGTAATGACCAGCGCCGCCGAAGCGGAACTGACGAAGATCAGCAAGGCCAGCAAAAAAAGGCCGGCGGAGATTTCCAGTTTTAATTTATGCGAGGTAGGAGTTTTCATATTGTTTTAGTTCATGACTCTGAGGTTTTTTACTTTCGTGCCATTTATGACAGCATTCTTATAATGACAACTGATGCATGAACTGCTTGAGCAGACTCATTTGATCGGCGTATGAGTTCATACATTCTGGGGTCAGGTAGGAATCTATCTTGGCTCGCTAGAATCACCAATACGCATAAAGATGCGTAGCGGGCACAACCGCAAAGAATGAGAATGCAGAAATCGAGAAGGCGGCGAATCAGCGATGGGAAAAGTATTTTGCCACTGCTTCGGCCCGCGAATGGACGTGCAGCTTATGGTAAATGTGCCGCACATTCATCCGAATGGTATGAATACTCAGGGTCAGCGAATCCGCAGCCTCCTTGTAACTGCAACCCTTGGCCAGCATTTCCAGGACTTTAGTCTCGCGCGGCGACAGGGATTCGAGGGTGGAGGCCCGCTCGCCCAACTGGTTGAAATAATGGACGATCTTGCGCGCGATGTGGTCCGTCAGCGGCGTGCCGCCGTCCATCACCTGCTGGATCGCTTCGAGCAATTCCTCCATCGCTGTGCGTTTGAGCAGATACCCGCGCGCGCCCGCCTGGAGTGAATTGAAAATACGCTCGCTTTCCTCGTAAACCGTCAGCATCAAAAATTGAATCTTGGGGCAAGTCTCCTTGAGCTGGCGGACGCACTGGACACCGTCCATGCCGGGCAGGTTGATATCCATCAAAACCACGTCCGGCTTCAGCGCGGGAATGTGTTTCAAGGCCAATTCCGCGGAACGAAACGAACCGAGACACTCAAACCCGGCCGCACCGCTGATTTGAGCGACGAGACTTGTTCGCAACCAATCGTCATCCTCGACCACCGCCACATGGATGATCGGCTCGGTCTGGCCGGGTCGCGCCGGCACAGCGGAATCACTTGGAACTTCACTCGCAATCACGCCTTTAGAATGAGGCTTCATATTGGCAAATCAATACGCATCAACATGCGTATGGTTTCAAGGCTCAACAGTTAGAGGTAATTCAAAAATAACTCTTGCGCCCTTGCCGGGCGCGCTTTTTATTTCACAATGGCCACCCACAGCGACCAGCCGTTGCCGCATATTATCCAAGCCGTCCCCATCCGCCAGGCTGGTTTCCTGAGTAAAGCCACGACCGTCGTCTTCCACGCAGAGTTTCATTTGCCGTGTCCCCAGCGTGAGGGTGATGACCATATGGCGGGGATGACCATGTTTGACGGCGTTGTTCAACGCCTCTTTGAACGCCATAAAAAGACTGTGCCGAATTTCTGCCGTGAGCGGCACATCCGGCAAATCCACAGGCACTTCAAGTTTATAGTCAATATTCGCCGGACGCAAAAAACCTCGGGTGTATTGGATGAGGTAATTGATGGAATTTTCCAACGTGTCATTGTGCGGATCAATGGCCCAGACAATTTCATCCATGGCTCGAACCATTTCGCGCGTGCTTTCCGCCACTCCCTGCACCAGCGGCTGGCTGGCTGACCTCACATTCGATTCGCGTTGCAGCATTGAGGTTTGCATTCCTATTTTGGTCAGGTTCGCTCCGATTTGGTCATGGATGTCGCGGGCTATGCGGGTGCGCTCGCGTTCCAATTCGTGCTTTCGCTCCAACACCTGCATGCGGAGGCGGTAACGCCGGCGTTGCACAGTTAGCGCGATCCCGAGAATGACGGCCAAGCCAAAGCTCATCACCCCAACTTTGAACCACCAAGTCTGCCAGAAATAGGGCAACACGGTCAGAGCTACCGCCGTGTCCGTTTGGTTCCAGACGCCGTCGTTATTACATGCCCGCACTTCAAACCGGTAGTCACCCGCCCGGAGAAAACTATAGCTTGCGTTGCGCCTGTTCCCGCCATCCACCCAATCCTCATCCAGTCCTTCCAGTCGCCATTGGAATTTAACCTTGTCGGGGGAGGTGAAGCTCAAGGCGGTAAATTGAAATTCAAAGAAATGACGACCGGGGGATATTCGCAGTGGGCGTACTGGAGCGCCGAAGCGCGCGGTCGAAACCGCGTCGCTGGTGATTCGCTTTCCATCCATCAAAACCTCTTCAAGCTGAACCCGTGGTGGCAGCAGATTAAAATGCAACGCCGAGGGATTGACCCAGACCGGGCCTTTGGCGGTGGAAAACCAGAGCCGCCCGTCACGGCTTTTCCAGCAGGCAGGCTGAATCCCTCCAGAACATTCGATGGTCGGCAGGCCGTCACTTCTTCCGTAAGTTATAAAGTTGATCGGCTCGTTGCCCCCATTGGCAAAGTTGGTCAATTCACTTTTTTTTACTCGCGAAATGCCCGCGCGCGTGCCAAGCCATAGCTGGCCGCGATCATCCTCCAATATTTGACTGACGTGCTCATTGGGCAGCCCTTCCCGCATCGTGAAACGTGTAAAATGGCCATCTTTAAATCGCAATAACCCGCCCCCCAACGTGCCAATCCAAAGCGCGCCCTCGTCATCGTAATGCAACGCCCAGAGCCATTCCCGTCCGGAATCCTCATGACGAGGCGCATTGGGAGCCTTTTTTGCGTCCGCCGGTGAATCCGGGGGCTGAAATGATTCAAATTTCCCCGCATACAACCGGCGCAATTCACCGGATTGGGTGCCGATCCAGATATCTCCCGCTCGGTCTTCGGCTATGCAGAGCACACAACACGCGGCGGAATAATCGTCGGTTGGATGAAAGTTCGTCAGCTTGCCTTTGTCCCAACGAAAAAGGCCGAATTCGCTGCCGATCCACAATGCGCCCGTGTGATCCCGACATAAGCAACGAACGACACTGTGAATGTCATCCCTGGGAAATGGCCGCGTGAACACGCCGTTCTCCAGAAGCCATAGGCCATTTAGCACCGTTCCTATCCACAAGCGCCCCGGTCCGTCAGGCAACACCGCTGTCTCGGTGCCTGCATTCCCATCCGGCGGCGGCGTGAACTCGGTAAATTCGCCGTCAAACCAACGCAATGTCTTTGGTCCCGCCACGCCAAACCACATCGCCCCATCGGCGTCTTCACAAATGGAGCGCATGGATTTGTTTTCCAAACCTGGCACTGCGGGCCAGACCGTGCGAAAGACCTGTGGACGTATGCAGGCCAGCCCCCGGTCGCGCAGCCCGACCCAGAAGTTTCCTTCGCGATCTTCGCACCAACTCTCGACAATTCCATTGGGCAAACCCTGCTGCTCACCAATCCTGGAAACATGGCCCCCGCTGTCAACATGCCAAAGGCCCTGCCCATAATGAATCACCCATACGCCACCGCGACTGTCTCCAGAAATGTGAAGTGGATGTATCGAAGGCGGAAATTCACCGTTCCATGGCTTCGCTTCCGCCAGCCATCTTCGGTTGGCACATTTTCTTAGCTTACCATCAGTTTGCACCCATAAAGTCCCGTCAGGGCAAGCCGCCAAGTCTCGAACCGCTAGATTTGGCTCTCCATTGGTCGGCGTCATATCCACAAATTCATCCCCGTTCCAGACTGCAATCTCGTTATCGGTTCCCACCCAAACATGGCCGGAATCATCCTTCAAAAGCCTTTTGACATTAGGACTTCGCAATCCTATTGGTTTATCCAGCCGGATCACCTCTTTGCCAGCAATTTTGGCCAAGTGCCCGCCCGACGCGCGATACCAGATCACGTGCCCATGATCTTCACAGAGATCTCCCTCGAAGTCAGGCGTTTGGAACGTCTCCCATTTATTTGTCCCGTTGACACGGGTTTTGGAAAGCAACCAGCCGGACGGGGCCGAAAGAACCACAGAGTTTGAGGAAGAGGATACAACACCATTCAGCCACAAGTTATTCCAGTTTGCCGGCGTTTCCACGGTCTCGAATTCAAAGTTAAACATTCGGTCCCGGTAGGAAGCCAAGCTGCCATCAATTCCCCCGATCCAAAGCGTCCCGGCGTCGTCCACGAGTAGTTTATGAATTTCAATTGACCTGAGTTCGGGGGTGTTACCGGGATGATAATTCACAAAGCGCAACCCATCAAAGCGTGCGAGTCCGCCGCGCAGTGTGCCGATCCAGATATATCCATCTGGAGTTTGCACGATGCCCGTCACCGTGCTGTGTGGCAACCCCGAATCGGTGTCCCACGTTTGAATCTCGTAGTCATCAGACCAGGAAACAACTTCTGCCGTTGCAACAAACCACGCGAAAAGCGGAAGAACACACAAACAAAACTTGATGCCCTGTTTGTGCTTGATGTGCATGCGTGTTCATGCTGCCACAATGACAGCATCTCCTCAAGTAAAGATAAGCTGGCGGTGATGAAAGCAAGCGCATCTCATATGTAACATGGCTTTCACCAGTGATTCTCTCGCCCTCATAGAGGATTTGTTGGCGTTGGACTCCGCTATCTGGGGTGCCGAAACTTATTTTCCAGCTAAAAAACGAATCGGCGGTCAATAGCAAAGCTTGGCTGCAACTGCGATTCTTGCCCGTCGAGCGGCGGCCATAGCTCGCCTGAGTTAGCCGGAGGCGGATTGCCTCCGGCATTTAGTCTCGGGCTACCGCGCAATCGCGCGATAGAACCGTTGCGGATAATTTTTCGCGGCGGCGTCCAGGACTTGGATGAGGCCCGCCCCATCCGCCGTAACGGTACTCAGATTTATCCAGTTCACGAGGTTCGTCGAAGCCTGAATTTGGTAAACGTTGCCCGGAATTCCGGCCATGGTCAGTTCGGCGCCAGTGCCGGCAATTTTCGAGGCATCAATGTGAATCTGGTTAACCGGCACGAAGTTGATGATGATGCTGCCGACGCACGTTCCACCCCGGCCATCCTCAACCAGGTAGGAGAACCGGTCCTGGTTGGTCAAGCCTCCGGGCGGGGCATAGGTGAAGCTCGTACTGTTGGTGGTCACCCAGCCGCCGTAGGCGGTCAGTTCGCTGAAATCGCCAATCGTGAGGGTATCGCCATCCGCGTCGGAGTCGTTGGTCAATACCTGGCTGAACGCAATTTCGATGGTTTGACCAAGCGCAGCCGTGATGAAGGTGTTCGAGGTAACCGGCGGCCGGTCCAGGGTAAATGTATATTGGGCCAGCACAGTGCTGCCGCCAACGGTCAGGGCCATCTGCACCACGCGCGAGTTGGTGTTAGTGTTGGCTGTGGCGAAGGTCAACTGCCGCATCAAAGCCGTGACGGATTGCGCGGTCGCGTTCGTGTTAAACAGGAACACCAACGGGTTGAGATCATTGCCACCGGAGAAAGTGGCGATGGGCGAACCGCCGTCCTCAATCGTGGCGGCTTGCACACCGATTTGGTTGAAACCGTTCCCCTGAGATTTTATTCCAAGCACATCATTAGTAGCGGCATTCGTCACAATCGTAACGGTGAGCGATGCGCCGCCAAAGTTGAGATTACTCCCATCGGCCACGGAGGCGTTGGTATCTATAAACACCGGCGGGTTGCCCACGACATACAAGACCGGCGTCGCCGTCGGTATGAAAGCCACGGTGACCGTCTGCATGAGCGATCCCGAGGTGCTCATACTGAAGTTCGCATCCCCACTATAGGCTGCCGTCACCGCGTAACCGCCCGCGGGCAAATACTTGGATAAGGCGACGCTGGCGCTGCCGGTGGCAATAGTCACCGGGGCGCCGAACGGCACTCCATTGGTGGAAAACTGCACTGTGCCATGCCTTGGGGTCCCGCTGGCGCTGGTCACCGTCGCCATGATCGTCACCGCATTCTGACCATAAATAGACGGGTTGGCCGATGATGTCACCGCTAGAGCGCTGCTGGCTTGATTAACCGTTTGGGTGATCGTGGGCGATGTGCTCGTGCCGAAGTTCGTGTCCCCGCTGTAAACGGCCGTCACGGCGTAACTGCCCGCCGGCAAATATTTGGGCAAAGCCACGCTGGCCATGCCCCCGGTAAGGATCACCGATCCGCCATAATTCATTCCGTTGGTTGTAAATTGCACCGTGCCCGCCCTGGGTGTCCCGCCCCAACTGTTGCTCACCGTCGCCACGATGGTTACGACGCTCTGGCCATATACTGATGTCGGAGACGAGGAAGCAATCGCTACCGCGCTGCCGGCTTGATTGACCGTCTGCGTGATGGTTGCCGACGTGCTTGTGCTGAAGTTCGTGTCGCCGCTGTAAACCGCCGTCACTAAGTAACTGCCCGTCGGCAAATACTTCGGCAAGGCCACGCTGGTGGCGCTGTCGCTGGCCAGAGTCACCGCTCCGCCAAAGTTCACTCCGTTGGTTGTAAACTGAACCGTACCGTACCGTGGCGTCCCGCTCTCGCTGGCCACCGTGGCAGTAAACGTTACCCCGCTCTGCCCGAACAAGGACGGACTGGACGATGATGCCACCGTCACGGCGCTACCGGCCTGACTCACCGTCTGGGTGAGGGTGCTGGTCGAAGTGATGAAGTTGGTGTCGCCGCTGTAAACCGCCGTCACGGTGTAACTGCCTGACGCCAAATATTTCGGCAAGGCCGCGCTATTGGCGCTGCCGCTGGTCAAGGGCACCGCGGCGCCGAAGTTTGCTCCGTTGGTTGTAAATTGCACCGTGCCATTCCTTGGTGTCCCGCTCTCACTGGCCACCGTGGCGGTGAACAATACTCCGCTCTGCCCAAACACGGACGGGTTGGACAAGGATCCCAATGTCAAAGCGCTGCTGGCTTGGTGGACGATCTGCGTCAACGTGTTGGTCGAACTGTTGAAGTTGGTGTCGCCGCTGTAAATGGCGGTCACGGTGTAACTGCCCGACGCCAAATACTTCGGCAAGGCCAGGCTGTTGGCATTGCCGTTGGCCAGAGTCACTGGGGTGCCAAAGTTCGCTCCATTGGTCGCAAATTGGACTGAGCCATACCTTGGAGTCCCGCTTTCGCTGGCCACGGTTGCGGTGATTATTATCCCGCTCTGCC
>Ga0182013_10000640_pt1 | contig 48065 bp, 50 predicted proteins | sample 612S2MmetaG_FD_120487 | JGI IMG/M metagenome (GOLD analysis project Ga0182013, IMG submission 120487) | Permafrost microbial communities from Stordalen Mire, Sweden - 612S2M metaG | ecosystem: Environmental > Terrestrial > Soil > Wetlands > Permafrost | place: Sweden: Stordalen | collected...
ATCAGGAACTTCATCCACCATCACAACCAAAACCCCAAGCCGTTCGTATGGCACAAAACCGCAGATCAGATCCTCGATTCCGTCGCCCGATTTTGTACGCGAACTTTAGACTCAGGACACTAGGAATCGATATGCTAACCGTCGCGCTGGATTAAACACGGCAGTCTTGCTCCCGACAAATGGTGGATTCTCCACCTCAACAGCATAAATCTCTTCGCGTGCGCTCGTTGCCGCCGTAGTTGCACCCTCCCTCCGATTGGCATCCGTTCGATCGATGAAGCTCAGGAATTTCTCGCTCGGAGCATAAATCAAGTCTTTCACAGAATCCAATTTGAGAACTTGCCTGTAAAATCCACATGATCCTTGGGTTGCCTCGCCCCAAACCGCGTCACATCCATATCGTTTGGCCACGCTACAGAGGAAATAAAGCAATGCCGTTCCGACACCACGCACAACCGCGGGATAGGAATCTGGAGGGCGGACGATGAACGGATGTGATGCCAAGTAGTCGAGCACGATCCTATTGCTCCATGTTCGCCGGAAATGGGCTATGCCTATTACTTCGGAGTCAGGGAACCAATCGCACTTTAGTAGGACGAAGCATGCCACCTCGCATATCGGATTGTTGCCAATGTGATCGCCAATATCTATGAGACTCTTCGCATAAGGTTCGATTGCCGAATGTGCTTCAAACCGGGCAACTGCGACTTGAGCGAAATCTACCGCATCAACCCGAAGAGGGTTCTGATCTTTCCCAAGTACTTTTCGCCAGTCGTTCACAAAATGCAGATCTTCCCCGCCCGCAAATACGGCCTTCGTGGATCGCTCTACGCCATTCAATTCAACAGGAAGGTCCATCGTTTAACATCACCCACAACTTCTGTGCTAGCTCGCAAGCAGATCGCCAGCATTGTTGATCCCACGATGCGCTGAAAGCCGCTCGCTCCGGTCGTTTTTGGGGCTGCGGGCTTAAGTTCTGGTCTCTGAGTCTCCATCCTAATCGCTTCGACGCCCTTGTACCATGATTGCCCGCAACTTGGGCATGGAAAGAACTGCCGCCGCGCCCTGCCCCGTGCAGCTTCCTTCAAACGCTGTCTATCGTCATTGACCTCTTTCCTGCTGTCCCGTGAGACGGCGGGGTGACGGCACTTTGGCCGGCGCCGCTTGCTGTCAATGACGCTGTTTGGGTTCCCCCCGCCCTTCAGTCACGGTCTCCCCAAAAAGCTATGACAACCGCGCCTCGTTTGCGACGGCCGGCATGCCTCTTCCACTCCCGCCATAGGGAGCAAAACGGATGCTCCATTTGCGGGTTGAGATCCTTGAGCGCCGCATCGGCCACGTCGCAGATGAACAGATCCCCGCTGCTGTGTTTGACCGGCAGCAAATGTTCATCAGGATTCGTGGTTTCAGGTGCCATCCGCACATATTCGTAATACTAGGTCTCTGACCGCTTGTTTCTGTACCATTGGGTGCCCCATCCTTGCAGCGTATTTGCTTTTGCCGCAAGGGTGGGATAGCACAAATTCACACGGTCAGAGACCTAGGTGCCGCGTCAAGCGATTCGTGCTTTCAGGTACCTGACTTCGGGGTTTCGGGTACCGGGCATCAAGAATTTATGAAGCCGGGCAGGGGGTTAGGCAGATTCGTAACCTCCGTAACACTACTTGACGCAGACTCTAACTTGACTAACACTAGCCAGGTTTGCAGCAGGCGGTTGAGCCAGCGAGGAAACCACAAAGTGGTTCATTTTCCGGGACCGAGTTAGAATTATTCGCACCGAGACTCCCCCGAAAGCGTCCAAGGGCATTTCGATTTGATTGATCGGCAGCGGCTGGATCTTCAAGCCAAAGAATTTGAGCGGGAAAATCCACCAGAGACATTTCGTCCCCCCGTCGCCCGAAAGGAAGCCTTTCGACTCTAAATCCGTTGTCCGCTTCGGACTCCAAGCGCTGGAGTCCCAAAGCTGGAAAGGAGGCAGCGTGAGTTCGACCAAGAAAGGAACCGATTGGTTAGGGCGTGAGAAGGAGGAACACTTTGACGACGACGGTAACAAGACGGGCGAAACCCGCTACACGACCGACTGGCTTGGTAATCGAGTCCAGGAACACACTGATACCGATGGGAACAAGACCGGGGAAACACGGGCAGGAACCGACTGGCTCGGCAATTCACGCGCTGAACACTACAACGCTGACGGGGAGCGGGTAGGCACCTCGCGAAATGAATCGAACTTCTTCGGGCAGCCGGTGCAACGCCATTACGACTCATCCGCGGAGAAGGTCGGAGAAAGCCGCGCATCGAGCGATTGGATTGGACGGCCAACGAAAGATCATGAAGGCGAATACTTCAAATCGCGTGCTTCCGCTCCGTCGCACGCTTCTTCGAGTGGCTACTCGGTGGGCACCTCCGGCAGTGCAAGTTCCATGTCTGGATGTGCCGTAGTTTTTGTTGTGCTCCTCGTCGTCATTGGTTTTTTCGCGGCCGTAGGTTTATTGATTTCCAGGCAGAATTTCACCACTCGCATTGCGGCGCCCTCGATGAGCCTCCAGAAAGCGAAAGAAGCCATTCCGCCGCTTCTTCGACAAATCTACAAATCTCTCGATTCCGGCGATCCTCATCAACTGGCGGGAATGGTCCCGCCGGGACTTCTGCAAAGCAACAACCAATTGGACCGCATCTGCAGACCGTATTCCTACAGAGCGCATTACATTCAGTCGATAATTCAGCGCCCGGACGGTGCTTTCGAGGCTTCCGTCCATGTACTTTTTCGGCCCATGGAGGAACATATTGTGGTTTTTACTTTTGTTCCCTCCACTACTGGGTTGTTTCTTCAAGCTGCGGACGAAGTGGCACCGCAGTCGCTCGAATCCGAACGGCAGGAAGCCATTGCCGCAGCGCGACGTTTCATCTTCGCGGCGAGCGCCGGCAAACAAGATGTGGTGCGCCATTTGATTAGCCCCCATCTGGACGTGTCACCACTCTTCTCCGATGGCGACTATTCATCGCGTGCACAAGATGTGGGATCTATCTCCGAATTAGGCGCGGCATTTCAGCAAGATGATGGCCTCAAGGTCGGTCTCAACGTCACGACGGGACGACACAAATTTTGCGGTGACCTATGGCATTTGATGGTCGAGACGAATGGAAACTCGCCCAAAATCGTCGAATGGGAATTTGTACCAATCTTCGGATGCTATAACCACTTCGGATTCCCAAATCAAGAAAAGCATATTGATCCGAACCTTGAATCCTATACCCTGCGTCGGTTTGGGCTGAAAGTCCGCGATGACGATGATTCTGCCCAGAACCCGACGCCCGATGTCTCGCCGCAACCGGCCGATCCAAACGCTTCACCGGCTCCTGCGAACCCATAAGCGCCGCCCTGCCGGTTTGGAAGATTCTCGGTCGCCAAGCCAATGCTCGTTTGATCTCTTCCGCGCCGCAGCTCCTTGCCGTGGCGAAACCCGCTCACGTTCACTTGAGGGGCCAGGAATACCTGCGAGCCTGCGCTATCATCGCCGAAGTCAAGGGCAATTGAGAAATATGACCCGCTTCTGCAACGCCCGGGGTGCCTGACCGTGAACACCGTTTGAACACCATTAAGCGAAGTGGGAAAGAAATTTGCGAAATTGCCCATGTTCTTTATCGCCAGGACAAAGCCACAAAAACGCTATCGTTTTTGTTTGCAATCTACAGCCAATTTCCCAAACTGAATGGCGCAACAGACGTTCAATTCTCGCTCTTGTTCACCCCGGGGCCACCTGACCCACACTGAGCCTTTGAAGTGGCGGGCCAGCGCCGCTGGTCAGGCAAAGCGCTGTGCCAATGCCCGGGAACAACCGTTTCTCGGGCACTGGAAGGTATCGGGCACACAACCGGCACACTGGGGCCGAGGAGGTCAGGTTTTATCGGGGTTCAAGAGCGGTGATCTTGATCCGGGGAATTCAGTGCCCGACTATCCATAATGCAACTGTGATCGAGAGGATGCCGGAGTAAACGATGAAGCCCGCAGCGGCGGCAGCGCGTCTTGCTTTGATAATGCCGTAGGGCATTGGATTCGATGTGGCGTGCATATTGAACATGTTTTGCACTTCAAGCGCGAGCATGGCGAGTCTCTTTCATGGTCTGGCGTTTTTGAGAATGCGATCGACGTATCCGTTGTAAAAACCGAAATCTGCGGTCCCGCTGTTATAGACCGATAGCGCGCGAAGCAACGCATCGGGGTTGTTCGGTGCCGCCTGCTTTTGGGCGGCACAGGCTTCGGCAAGGAGGTTGGCGGCAACGGCGATGTTGGTGCAAGGGTCGAAAAGCCGTTCTGGATTGAGGCGAAATCGAGCGGCATTGTCGGTGTTGACCTGGAGAAGTCCGACAGAGACAGAGATGCGGTGTTGGAGAAGCCAGTGCATCCAGAGGACAGCTTCGAGTTTGGAATTGGGTTGTCTTTGAAGCTCGATCGCCTGGTTGGTGAGTCTAAGCCTGCTAGCGATTTTCTGCGGGCTGTTGACGCTGATCGCGTAGGGGTGGAGGTCGGATTCCGTTGCTGCGACGGCAAGCATGGTATTGAGTGCGGCGTATGGAGCACAGCTCTTGAAAAGAACGATCATTTGGTTTTGTGAATAGCGGCCGTTCGGTTCGAGACTCATGGCAGGGGGGCCCTGCGCCCGAGCAGAGTTTGCGGCCACGCTGAGAAGAATTGCGAGAATGGATGGAAACTGTTTCATCTGTTGATTGCACTCACCACGGGAATCCAGAACAGTCTGGACCATGCTTCGATGGCGGATTGCTGAATCTCTGCGATGTATGTGCCTTTCGTCCAATAGTCGTTTGCGATAGCTACGATCACTTCGGGATGGTGTTCGATGGAGATGAGGATGGGAGCAACGATGAGCTGCTCGTAGCAGATGATAGGCGCTGCGCGCCTGGGGCCGATGGAGAGAATCGACGGGCCGAAATAGTGAATGGGGACGCCGATGTTGTCCCAAGGTCTCCACATTGCGTATGGAATGGGGACCCGCTGTTGGAATGTTGCGCTGTACTGGCCGCGCAAGAGAAGCTCGTTTTGATATTGACCGCGGTGAGGCAAGTTTTCTTCTGCGCCGAAGAGAATCGACTGATGGCTCTGTTCGAGTTCAGAGTAGGTTGATTGCCAGAACCCCTCGGCGGAGGGTGTCCAGTGATTGATGATTCCTTCGGGAAAGACCTGGATTTGTGCATTTGAGTCGAGTGCGGTCTCCTGAACGTAAACGACGGCCTTGTAGAGCGCCATTGGCGTTTGCTTGGATAGTTCAGCGCCTCCAAGTTCGGTGTCGTGGCCTTGCCAGGCCGGGGGAATGGTCGGAGTGCCTGGGTGCGAGACATAGCAAATTGCCGCGAGCATCCCCGCCGACAGAAGCGAAAAGACCCTGTACCTCGACAGGGTTCCAAAGAGAATGATGGTGGAGAGGAGGCCCACCCAGCCGAGCCCTGGAAACAGGATGCCGGCGACGGTCAGAGGATTGACGACGCCGGTCGGTAGGAGGGCAGTCAGACACAGCCCGATAGGGAGAGCCCATTCGGCTTTTACACGGGGCGTCAGGAACAGCCAGACCCAAGGGAGCGTCAAGACGATCGATGAAATGAGCCAGAGGATCAGAATGGAGAGCGGGTGCAATCCGGCGTCGTCGCCGAAGAATTGGGTTGCTCCGGGGATGACCGGCCAAATCGATGCTGCGTAGTAGCATCCGAAAACTGTCAGGCGCTGTGCCGGCCCTCTTGTGCTCCTGAACACCACAGGCAACGCGAGAAGCGCCAGAAGAGTGAAGAGGTGGCCGGACCATGCAACAGCGCCGATTACGATTGCGACAAGACCGGCCATCTGGGCGGTTTTAGAAAGGCCAGAGGAGTTTTGCATATTGAACCTTCTCGTCGAGGCGGACTGGGCCGAAGTAGCGGCTATCGAAGCTGAAGCGGTTGTAGGAGGAAATGACCCATACCGTGCCAGGATTGACCGTATAGGTCCCGAACGGGGCCAGCGGCATGGGCCGTCCGATTCCGTCCTTCGGATACTGTTTGGAATTCGGGAGCAATTTGCCATTCACGGTTACGCCGGCCTCGCTCAGAGTGACGGTATCTCCAGCCCGTGCAGCGATCGGCTTGAGCAGCGGGGCGTATCCGTCGCCGCATCCGAAGCTCTTTACTCTGTACTCTCTTTCGATTGAGACCTTTTCAGCGACTCCGGTGGGACAGATGAGAAGGTCACTTCCTTTCCCGGCGGGGACGATCCGATAAAGCCCCGGAGGGAGGGAGTTGGAAGCGAGGTTGAGCCGGATTCCGAAGACACCGAGCAGAAGGACGATGCTCGAAGCAGCGATGGCCGGCGCGACCGCGACAAGGACAAAACGCTTAACGTTCATTGGAGGTCGCTCCCGCGCTTCTTTGGAGTTCGTAGATGTGGAAGTTTCTGTCCATCTCTTCCATGCCATCGTCGAGCTGGGCGAATATCTCCTGCATCTCGTCTTTGGGCGCCGGTTGCTGAGAAATGGCAGCCGCGGTTTTGCCTTGTTCTTTCATTTCGTGATCTCCAGTTGTGAACGCTTGTGATGTAGTGAGGGTTTGCTTGTCGGAGGAGATGATGTGCCGCGGTCCTCCGGAGGCTGACGACGCGGAGGCTGCGGATGGAGGTCTGGAAGGTGGATCAAGTTGAGTGGCAGTTTTGACTTGAATAGGGCCTTGAATCAGGCCACGAGTGGATTTCAAGGTATCCGAATGGTAGAGCTTGCCTGGCGAGAGGATATTGCCTTCATGCTCGATGGTGAATAGAGTTTGCGGCGGCCTGATCGCCGATCTTTTTTGCAGTACTGGGTCCTGAAAATAGAGAAGTTGCTTGCCGAATATCGGCGATTGCCCGGCAATGAAAATGAGCATTGCCCCTGGCGCTACGATGCGCTGGGCTTCGCCCTGGCCTTCCTTGATGGGTCCTGGAAGGCGCATGAGTTCATCGACGGTGATGAGAGGCCGGGAGATGTGGTCAACGTTAGTGGATACGTTTGTTGCAAGCGGGCTTGTGCGCGAGCCGCTATAGCTGACAGCCGCTCTGAGGATGGTGGCTGTTCCCGCCATTTTTGAGAGCGCCTCTGCGGTCTCGGTCTTATTCGGTGCAAAAGCAATTCGAATATGGCAGTTGGAGATGATGCTCTCGTGGTTGCCATATGTGTCTTTCATCTGCTCGATGTCCTGCGTAATCAGGTATGCCTTGATGCCGTAACCCGCGATGTAGGCAAATGCGGTTTGGAAGATCGGCATTTTGCCCAATGTTGGGAACTCGTCGATCAGAAGCAAGACCCGGTGGTCCGGGCGGCCCTTGAATGTCTCGCCTGGTTTGAGTGCCTGTTGGAGCTTGGAGTTCCGGACTTGTTCGAGTTCCTCAGTCAATCGGTTCACCGTCATGGTGAAGATGAGCCTGAGCAGGGGTTTGAGGCGCTCGATGTCGCTTGGCGGCACAACAAGGTAAAGGCTGACTGGATATCTGAAGTGCTTGAGGTCGTTGATCGTGAAATCGCTCTCTTCGATGCTGCGTTGAACGAGAGGATCGCTGTAGAGGATGAGTGCTGTTTTTGCGGTGGACAATACGCCGGAGAATTCCTTGTCCTCTCTGTTGAGCATCTCCTGCATTTTTTCGAGCACAACAGGATGCACGAGCGACTGTTGGCCGTCGCGGAGATTCCAATAGTTTGTGGAATCGACGTGAGGAGTTCTCATGGCCTGGGAAAAGTATTCGCGGGCAATGTTGACCTGTTCAGCGTCCATTCCTTCGAGGTCGATGGGCATTGTCAGGTCGGACATCAGCGGCGTGAGTGAGTTGGAGAGCTCCGTAAGGGTGGCAAAGCGATTCTTCCGTCGCGCGACATAGCATAGGTGCAAGATGAGACCGGTTACGAGACTGGTCGCCGATTTGATCCAATGTTCGTCCTGGGCGCTTTCTTTGCCGCTCCTGCAAAGCATCTCTGCAATGTTCTGCGCGTCGGAGACTTCGCGGAGCGTCCCGATGCGCACTTCGGCAAGCGGGTTGAATCGTGCGCTATGTTCTTCAACTGGAGCGAAGCGAAAGCAGGCGTGGCCTGCGGAGATTCGATAGCCCGCCGTTCTGTCCCAGTTTTCACCTTTGATATCGAAGACGACCGCGCTCTCTTCCCATGCGAGTAGCGTTGGAATGACAAGCCCGACGCCCTTCCCGGACCGGGTCGGAGCAAAGGCGAGAATGTGTTCCGGGCCTGCGTGCCGGAGGTATTCGAGGGAATCGGTTTTCTCATCGTGCCAGGCGCCGATGTAGACGCCATGTTTTTGATCGACAAGTCCAGAGTTGCGGATTTCCTTTTCATTGGCCCATCGTGCGCTTCCGTGAAGATCCTCGGTGTCTTCGGTGAGTCTCTTGTTGCGATGAATATTGAGTACGGCAACGATGAAGAGAGAAGCCGCAAAGCCCACCGCTGCAATCAGTGTTGAGGTCAGCAGGGGCTGGCGCACCAGTGGGTCCCGAGAGTTGCCGAACTTGAGTATCCATGGGAACCACTTGTACGGCGCGTAAAGTTTCAGAGAGGTAATTTGGAATAAAGGCGGTCCGAGTGCTGGCTGGTAATCGAAGTGCGATGCGATGTGCTGGGTTGTGATGATGTTGGTTGCGACCAATGCCATTAGCCCGAGCAGGATCGCGGACCAATTGTATGTGCCGAGGTATCCAGGCGATTGGGGTTTCTTGTACAGCGCTGGCGATGTGTTCATCTTTTATCGCTCCAGTTGGGTACGAAGCCGGCTAGGCGGTGGAATGGTCCGGGAGTGTACTTCAGCGCGATGAAGGCTATAGGCTGCGGCTGCTTTGAGAAGTTTTGCCGTTTCCATCTCCTGGTCTGGAAGTGGAAGGATCTGGTACGTGACTGTCTGGTCGTACTCCGAGCACCCAACCGACATCACGAAGAGTCCGCGTACGCCTTGAGATCGCTCCTCCCCAGGAATCAGCCCTGCCGACAGCGCTAAAACAGCTTCCTTCCCTGCCGGGTATCCATAGATCGAGTTGAATAGCGTCGTTGCGAGGGTAATGTCGTTGGTTGTGATTGGATCAGGGCCACAGCTTTCTCTGCGATTTTGTGGCATCATCGACATTTCGATGTGGTTAGCCATCTGATGGAAGAGTCCTGCGTGTCCGTGGTAGGTTTCAACTTGCATGATGGCTGTTCTCCTGTTGTTACTCCTGGCACGTTGAGTGCGATAGGTGACTACGTGTGCCCGTAGATGAAATGCAGTGGGAAGGCTGCCACTTCAGCAGTGGCAGCATCCCAGGTTGGTGGATCACCAGAGCCGACTGGCAATAGCCGGCATTCAGCGACCAAGGTCTTGTGTGGTTTTGGTTCGAGCGGCGCGGCGCTGTTCCTTCTCTTCGGGGGTCCGTCCGGACTGGTTGGAGTGATACCAGGCGCACTTGCCAAAGATTGCGGCAAGCTCCTCCCGTTTTCCAGGGAGAGGCTTGACTCCGATGCGCAGGTTTTGGTTGAGGGCGCCAATCGGCGGCCGTTCGATGTTGATGGCGAATGTGTTGTTGAAATCCTTCGTTCCGGCTGCGCCAGTTTCGACGCCTGCCGCGAGGACGGAGAATTCTTTCAGTGCTGCCCTCTTGCAGGTTGCAAACAGATCCTTGTCGAAGGACTTTAGCCCTCTGGAGGCTGCCGAGTGGTGGTAGAAGGCTGAGGCCATGAACTCTTTGGCCACGTCGGGATTGAGCAGGGAGAACGAGTCCCTGGGGTATTTGTCGTTGAGACAGTTCATCTTCGACGCCAGCATGGTTTTGGCGAGTTGACGATGGTGTGCGGTGTGCTCCTGACGCGCATCACAGTATTCGTGCTTGGCTCTGAGAACGGCGTCCTCCCTGGACTCTCCGTCGCGCACTTCAATCGGTCGTGTCCGCCGGTCGAGGTGCGTCTGGAAATCCTTGTCGCAGGCCGCCTTCTGCTCGGGGGACAAAGCGTCGTATCCGCCTTTCTCACGAAGATAGGAGCCAATTTGGGGGGCTTCCGCCTGATTTTCCAAGGCGTCGAGTTCGTGTTGAGCGTCAGTTCCCTGGGTAGTGGAAGCCGCCGCGGGTTCTGGAGAGACAACCTGTTCGGGTTCCTGTTCCTTAGTTTTGGAACTGCGGCGTCCGGGCTTCGGGGTCTTCTCACTGGTTTCGAGAGGTGCAACTTGGGTGGCCATACTCTTGGCATCGCTTTCTGTGCGCGATTCTTGCGCACGGTTGAGGTTGTGTTCGATGGTGTGTCGAGCAGGGTTGAGAACTGTTTCGTAGAGATGAAGATCGTGGAGAGACACGCAAAGATCTTCGAGAATGTCGGATAGCTCGGCGGCTCTGTCTTCGGATGGTTGAAGTGTGTAGCGGTACTGACCGTTCTTGTTGATGCAGGTCAGAGTGGCCAGTTCTTTTAGGGAGATCGTCCGCGCTGTGTCCTGGGCTGTATTCGCAGTCAGAGCATCGATCAGATCGTGATTTCGATAATCGCCGTAGATCGCACTGATACAGAGGGCAGCTGTCGATTTGTTCAAAACAGGGGAGGGGTAATCGGGGTCGTCGATTCTGGAGAGAATAGCTTTGACGCTGACAAGGGGGGAGATCGTGGTGCTACGCTGTTCAATTTGAATGTCTACGAGGTAGCGAAGTCTATCGTAGCGTTGAATCTGTCGATCAAATGTCTTAGTTTGATCGCCAAGTTTGCGAGCCTGGAACTGTGCCGCGGCTAGAACGGCGAAACCTGCGGCTTCGCGCAAATACTGCTGTACGAGGTGCGGCTCCACTTTCGACGACAACGAAAGGATGGTCTGTTCTTCGACGCGGGAGGCCTCCGTTGAAGTTGCGTAATGTTCTATCGCTCCAATGAGCTGAACAAGTTCCGGCGGGTAATCGGGTTGTGTTGATGGCAGCACCGGTCTTCACCTATCTAATAATACCTGTATTCGGTCATTTATGTAATATCTATACCGCGCAATTACGGAAGTAACGACGCGGTTATGTGAATGGCTTCGTTTATCTTGGTCTTCCGTGAGCGCGTCCACGGCGGGTTCGGCCGGATTGACGGTGCGGCCAGGATAGCCTGAGTGGATCGAGGGTGTGGGATGCGTCCATATATAAGGAGTGGAGAATCGTGCTGCTTGTGGTTCGTTCGCGCACGTGGAATGCCAGTTCCGAGTCGCTATACGGAGATGAGCTGACCTGGAGATCCAGAGTTCCGTTAATTGGCTCTATTCGGGTCTCGCCTGGGGCGAGTTGGGAGGTGAAAATCCGGAGCAGGTTGCTTCCGTAGGGAATCCCGAGCGCGGTGTTCAAGAGGTGGTCCGCGTATTCACCTCCAGGGAGCCTGTAGATGTGGGGCTTGTTGTGGAGAGCGCGTGCCTGCGCTTCGAAGTAGCGCGACGGAGCCAGTAGGGAAGCGTGGTCGATCAGGGTTTGGTGCTGCCCGTCGAGACTAAACAGGGTTGCTTCCTTGTAGCCGGCGTTCGACGCACGGCGAAGAAGGGTTTCTGCGAGTTCCTTGCCGGCCGGGCTTTCCGGGACGGTGCAAAAGAGGTCGCCGTTGACCCTGAGTTGCAGCGCAGTGGACGTGAGCGGGATGTGTTGGCGAAAGAAGCGATCGGCTGGGCACGGTATGGCGCTGGAAGGGTCATACAAGTATCGCTTGAGATCTCGGCTCGATTTGAGCCAGCGGTTCGGATGCCCGTAGGCAGCGAGAATTCTCAGTTGCGCGCTTTCCGAAGCGAGGTCGAAGAAAACCGCCGCCTTGGTCAAAACGGTTCTGGTTGGATCGATAAGGAAATGACCGAATTGAAGAAGGTAGTGGAAATTGGGGGGCAGGATGGTTTCGACGAAGGCCAGGGGGTTGAAGGCTGAAGAATATCCCCATATTGTGATCGGGTGCAGGGGATGGTCGAAGACGGTCCGGGCTGCTTGGGTATATTGGCGGATTCGTTCCGAATGCACGAGCGCTTGTGAATTCTGGTCCGGATTGGACAGGGTGAACTGAGGCAGAAACTGCTCCATGAGACCGAATGCGATCTGTTCCTCGGTCATCCCCTTACCGGCTTTCTGTCTCGCGCGTGCGGGTCCTGATGTTCCGGTGCAAACCCCAATTCGCTGCCTGGCGAAGCTGGACGACTCGGTCGATGATCTCCTGGCGTTTTCCTTCATGGACGGAGACTTTGAAAGCGTATTGACCTTGGGGACCCTTGAGAACCGCCAACGTAAGATTGCCACCCACGTTGGCCTTTGCGTCGGGAGCTTGGGAGCTTTTCAGAACCTCTAGCACCCGATGCGCGTGAGCGACCGGCTGGAGGCATGAGAGCAACTCCTGAACCTCGGCTTCGTCGGTGAAGACGAGATCGTCGGTTTCATCTGTTCTGAGTCTGGTTTCGATCGAATGCAGCCGGGCAGCCCGAACTTGAAGAGGATTGGCCGCTTGCTTTTTCCGGTCGAGGGCGTTTTGCATCTCCGGATCGGTGAATTGCACGAAAATGCCGTATTGGACGGCTGCGCTGGCGACTGCCTGCTTCCATTGGTCTGTGCCGGTACAGGCAATTCTCGATCCATATTTCTGGACGGCCATCTCCAGTCCAAAGACGATTGCCACATCGTCCTGGTTGAAAACGGTCACAAGACGCCCGCGGTCGATGACTGAAAGTCTCCCGTTGAGCATGTAGGAGACGTCGCCGGTCTTCCTATTGATCGTCCAGATCCTGGCTGTGGCGATTTGTTTGGTAAGGTTCTGCTCCCTCTGCCGGACGGCGAGCCTTTGCTGCACAAAGTCTGTCCAGTCGGATTTCTGATTGTCCTCGGGCGGTGGCCCGATATGCAGGGCGTTCGGTTCTAGGTTCGCGTCGAGCCGTCGTTGATTACGTTGATCCGCATAGCGCCATCCTCGGAGTTGTGCGGCAGCTCGCGCATCTCCCTCGCTGGCGCGTTCAGCAACCCATGTTCCCAGATCCTGCGGAAATTGTTCGTGCCGTCCTCGTTGAATTGAGTCTTTCAGAGTTCTGATCTCGATGACGGATTGGGCAACTGCTTGCGACAGCAGCATCTTCCTATCCGCCCATGGAAGGTCCTGTGCGCGAATCTCCCTCTTGCGTTGTCGGAGGTTCATTACGAGATGTTGACGGGCATCTCTTCCCTCGATGGTGATGCGTTTCGATCCTGCACGTTGGCGGTTACGGTACTGGTTATAATCGGCCATCAGGGAAGTGCGGTCGGCGAGTCGTTGCGCTCTCCGTTCTTCCCTCAGAACGCTATTACGAAGAGGAGTACGAACGGTATGTTGAGCGGCCTCATAACCGGATGTTGAGGCGGGTGTCCAGGCCCCAAGAGCCGCCTCAGTGTTTTGCCGGTTGACCTTGCCTGCAAAGTTGTTGCGGAATACGTCGGACGCCTTCACGCGGATGTTGAAGTCGATGGCAAGGACCGTGTATCCGCCCGAATCACCTATCTCAAGTCGGAGATGGGCCTTGGAGAGGAGCAGATGGAGATCATCCCATGTGACGTTGCGTCGGGTGAGCAGTGTGCGTACGCTCGGAGCAACCTCCCGTCGCACATAGGATTGGAACGATTCCTGATCCTGATAATGTTCAAATTGTGCTGCGGCACCGGTCGGATGTTGTTGATCCGATCTGTACGCAGTACGTTCGTTCCTTGATGTAGGTACAGCCTGTTTTGTGTCCTCATCCCAGCGTGCAAGGCCCGGCGTATGAGCCCAACCGTTTTTGGTTTCGAGTTGCCTCGCTGCGGTGTGTAGTAGCGTATGGGACTGATGTGGCGTTGTTGCTCTAAGGGTCTCTGGGTGTACCTTGTTGACCATTATGTGAATATGGAAGTGCTTCTTGTCGTCGTGCGCGACGATCATATATTGATGGTCTTCATATCCGAGTGCTTTCAATGTGTGTAAGGCTGCGTCCGTCCATTGCGGTCGAGTCGGACGTTCTTCTGGAGGCCATGACAGTTCATAATGGCATACTGCATCTCGGCAACGATCGTTGAGAGCAGCAACACCTTGCATTTCTCCTGCTGCGGTGTCGAAACCCAGAAGATTCTCCGACAAGACCACATCTCCTCGCAATCGAAGCTCTCCAGTACCGGCATCAGGCTCTTGTGTAAGGTATTCATGAAGCCGCTTGAAGCTGGTGGAGTGTTTTCGAGATGGTTGTACCTTAACGATCATGTTCTCTTTACCGCAACGATTTCGAGCGCCCTTACCGCGCTAATCACTGCGGACAGTGTCGAATTCAGTCCCTTCCGCAGACCTTCTTCATCGGGAAGACCTTTGATCTGCTTCAGCAGGTGCTTTTGAAGCCCACCGAGTCTTGCAAGCTCCCCTAAAGCCTTTTGGTCCATCTTCGAAACGATTCGCTTGTTGAGCGAGACCCTTCGTATGTACTCGCTCATGCTCATACCGGCAATCTTGGCCTGGGCTCTGATGATGGTCTTCTCAGCATCCGTCATCCTGATGAAGAGCCTTAATGTGGCGCCTTCAGTCCGTTTAGGTCTTGCCATTGGATTCTCCTGTTCTGTGGGGTCTCGGGGCGTAGCCCTGAGCAAGATGCGCAACCATTTCTCCGAGTAGCCGCAGGCGGATTGGTGAAATGGTGGTGGACGCGCGGAACCCCGAAGGGGTTTCGTGCGTACAGCGCCCATCTTGCCGTCTCTCTCAAGCATTTCACTGCTAGAATAATACATGTCTGCTGTATTTTCTATGCTATTGTTTCTTCATGCCGCTGGTGATGGCGGAGATGGGGAAAAGGGATGGAAAAAGAGCGACGTAAAGTGCAAATGTTCACCGCAGAGCAAGTACAGGGGCTTCGCACATACCTGGCTCAAAAGGAAACAGAGCCTCCCCCACACCCTGAGACATTCATGATGGGGGAGATTGTACGAGCTGTGTACCCAGAACTGAAAAAGCTGCGGGAAAACGGCTATTCGCTGAAGGTACTGGTGCGTGTATTGGAAGAGAGGGGCGTTGTAATCACAGCCAACGCCCTATCAACATACATGGCGAAACTGGCGTCGCCAAGAGATGTGTTGCAACCGAGAGCTGTTCGTAAGGGAAGTTCGGTGCCTTCGTCAACTGTTGAAGTAAGGCATGGACAATTTCAGATGAAAGCGGATGTACCGCTGTAAGAAAGGTGCGAAGTATGGCGCGAGTGTTCTTTGTGACAGGTAGTAAGGGCGGCGTTGGAAAGTCGGTGGGCTCGATCGGTCTCCTCGACTACTTGGAGATGAGGAATCGAAAGGTCTCGTTGGTGGAAACGGATACGGCAAACCCGGATGTCGGCAAAGCCTACCAGAAAGATGTGAAGTCTTTCTCGCTGGTGAACCTGGATGAGAACGAAGGTTGGCTCGATCTTCTCGACATTGTGGATGCGAGCAAGGACGACGACGTTGTCGTCAATACAGCCGCACGAAACAATGAAGGGGTCAATCGCCACGGTTCAATGTTCGATGAAAAGCTGCATGAATTTGGCTGGCCCTTCATCGCACTGTTCCTTATCAACCAGCAGCGAGACAGTTGCGAGATGCTGAGCGAATACATGAACGTGGTGAAGTACGGCAGGATTCATGTCGTTCGCAATCGGTTCTTCGGCATTGCTCCGTCGTTGTTCGAGTTGTACGACAATTCCGCGTTACGAAAGTCGGTAGAGACAAGGGAGGGATTGTCGCTATACCTCCCTCAGCTTGCTACGCGCGTCACCAATCTTGTGCAAAGCAATCGTCTGACGCTTGAAAAGGCGTGGCAGACCGCAACGTTGGGTAGTCGCGCGGAGATCGAACGGTGGCGCCGGGAATGCGCTCAGAACATCTTCGATAAGGTCTGCGACGATGATTTCACCAAGTGACGATCTGTACAGCGTCTTTCTTGCGGATCTATCCGAGTCTGAACGTGAACGTGTCAGGTTGTACGCTGACACGTTCGGGATCGAGCCGACGGATGCCGTGTGGGCTTTGATGATTGTGCTTGGCCGGTACAGCGATATGTATGAGGCAGTCCCGGAAAAGATCAAGGTAACCGTGCAGGGCATTCTGGAGAAAATTCAGTCGGCAGCCGCGGCTGAAGCTGAGGCTTCGAGGGTCCGTCTGCAGGTGTCTTTGACGGATGCCGTGGTCGGTGCGGCCGAGTCTGTGGCGGCAAGGAAAGGCCGCCGCGAGCTTCTGAAATGGAGCGCAATTGCTTCGTCTGCCGGGGTGTTCATGGTCGCCGGTGTTTTTGTTCTTGGGTATTGGCTGGGTTTCGATCACGGTCGAGCTCGTGGTTTCAATGCCGGTGTTGAAGGGCACCTTGTGTCGTCATGGGCACTCTCTGTGGATGGATTGCGGGCGTACGAGCTTTGGGAAGCCGGCGATCTGGAGCATTTGAGTGCATGCGATCGGCCTGGTTGGAAATTGGATTCTGGGGTGTGTTACCCGAAGTCTGACGAAGGGAAGCTGTACGGTTGGCGGGTTCGGTGAGACCAATAGTGAGTCAAGTGCAACTCGACAACTTGAAAGGGTGAATGGAGAGCCATGGAATCGTATCCTCGTACTGAATCACATGCCCACAACGAGCCTGCAATTCGCGCTGAGGAGAAGTTTCTCCTGAGTCGGAGGGAAGCTGCACAGGTGCTTTCTATTAGCCAGCGTGCGTTGGATTATCTGGTTGCGACCCGGCGCCTGCCGACCAGGAGAATTGGTGGACGGGTATTGATTCCAGTGGCAGACCTGCGGAGGTACGCCCGCGCCGACCATCCGGAGCCGATTGTAGGTTGATTTCGGAATAGGGCTGCTCAACACAGCCCAAGTAGAAACACTTCGGAAGCGCGTCAGTCGCTCTGCGCAAGGTTTTCTTCATCTTGCGCATGGGGAAACTGGGTGAATGCTATTTCCAGTGGAAGAGCTGGCCGCGCCGGGGTTGAATGGCTGTCCTGAATCCGCAATACATATTGACATGTATAGTGGATTTAGTACACTCTCAGCATGGAGACACAAATGGATCGCCTTCTGAAGTACGCCGGTCGGCAGTCCGTCATACGACCGGGGGATCTTGACCGGCTGGACATACCGCGCAATTACCTTGGCCGGCTCGTCCGAGCGGGAAAGCTCGAACGGGTTGGGAGAGGGCTCTATTCCTCTGTCGAGAACCCGCCCACAGAGAATCGAACGCTTGTGGAGGTATGCCGGAAAGTTCCCCAAGCCGTAGTCTGCCTCTCATCGGCGCTGCGTTTCCATGAACTCACGACTGAGAATCCATTTGAGGTTTGGATTGCCCTGAAACCTGGAGCATGGACACCCCGCATTGAGTACCCTCCGATCCGGGTGGTGCGCTTCTCCGGCCGGTCCCTTACCTTCGGTACCGTGGAGCATATGATCGAGGGCGCCAAAATCAAGGTCTACAGCCCGGCAAAAACGGTCGCCGATTGTTTCAAATTTCGGTCTAAGGTCGGAACAGAGCTCGCGATTCAAGCCCTTCGGGAATGCTTTCGTGAGAAGAAGGCAACCATGGACGAACTCTGGGAAGCGGCGAAGGTTTGTCGAGTCGCCAACGTCATGCGGCCATATATGGAGTCCCTGTCTTGACCAAGAATGTCACCAACATCGCGGCCTCCATTCAGCAACGCCTGGCAAATTGTGACCTTGCCCCCGCAAAACGTATCCCTTAACAAGCTGATTTAATAGCGAAAGGGACACGAAGATGAGGAATGGGACGCGTGGAAGGTACACGCTTGAGTTCAAGCAGGAAGCGGTTCGGCTTGTAGAGTCTGGCCAGACGCTGGCATCCGCTGCGCGCAGTCTGGGTGTGGTTGAACAGACACTGAGCAATTGGGTAAAGCTTCATCGAGCGGGAGCCTTGAAGGGTGGCACTGGCAAGAGCGGCGTGACCGCTGAGCAGATGGAGATCAGTCGTCTTCGCGCAGAGCTTGCTCGCGTGACGATGGAGCGCGACATCCTGGGAAAAGCGACGGCGTTCTTCGCAAAGGGCCAGAAGTGAAGTACGCCTTTATTCAACACCACAAGCGGATCTGGCCGATCCGGGTGCAGTGCCGCGTTCTGGGCGTAAGCGTATCCGGATATCACCAACACATGGCACGTCGCCGGGAGATAGCCGGTCGCCGCCATCTGAGCGATGCAGCACTTCTTGTGCATATCCGTGCGGCGTATGCGGAGAACCGTGGAGCTTACGGCTGGCCTCGCATCTGGCGTCAGCTTCGGTCTCAAGGTATCCGCGTGGGCAAGCAACGAGTGCAACGGCTGATGCAGGAACACGGCATCCGCGCTCGCGGCAAGCGGCGTTTTCGAGTTATGACCACTGACAGCCGGCATGATCTGCCGATTGCGCCGAACCTGCTGAATCGCAACTTCACAATGTCCAAGCCCAACCAGGCGTGGGCAGGTGACATCACCTACGTCGCCACCGAGGAAGGCTGGCTGTTTCTGGCCGTGGTTATCGATCTGTTCAGTCGCCGTGTGGTGGGCTGGTCGATGCAACCTGACATGCGCCGTACGTTGGTCATCGACGCCTTGGAGATGGCCTGGTTTCGGCGTAGCCCAGGTAGCAAGGCAGGCCTGATTTTTCATAGTGATCGCGGCAGCCAGTACGCCAGCGAGGACTTCAACAAGGTGCTCAAAGAGCATGGCATCACGCCGTCGATGAGCCGCAAGGGAAACTGCTGGGACAACGCCTGTTCAGAAACGCTGTTTGGCTCGCTGAAGGTAGAACGACTGCACGGCCAGTGTTTTCAAACGATCCGCCAGGCCAAGGATGAAACCATCGCCTGGCTGCTCTGGTATAACCAATCACGCATGCACTCGACGCTGGGCTATACAAGCCCAATGCAGTTCGAGAATGACTGGATGGATGCAACGGGGAACATAGCCGCCTGAAAGTTAGCGGCAATCGAAACAGGCGGTGGAAATGACGGTTTATGGAAAGCCCGGAAAACGATAGTACCGCTTTCCGTCCTTCCCACAAACCTTGGAAATCGATAAAGCCGATTCCCACATTACCACCGCCACGACGACGACGGGGATGATTGAACTTCCCCAAAACCCGGCCGATTAAGAGATACGCATTCTGAGGGCAACGTCATTGTGCTCGTGATCGGAGAGAGGATTTTGGGCTGCTTCTGACGAAGTATGCGCTGGAACGCCTTCTCTTTCGGATCGGGGAATCTGGATTCCGGAAGATTTTTCTTCTGAAGGAGGCGCTGCTTTTTGAACTCTGGGCGGAGGAAGCCCACGGCCCAACACGGGACGCCGATTTTCTCTCCGTTGGCGACAGCGAGCCGAGTCGCTTCGAATCCATCTTCAAGGACATCTGTGCGCTTCCTGTCGATGAAGACGGTCTCCAGTTTGACCCAGCGAGTGTCAAGGCGCAGCGGATCAAGGAAGATGCGGACTATGACGGTGTGCGTGTCACCTTCCTGGGCTATCTGGAGAGGGCGCGGATTCCCATGCAGATCGATATTGGCTTCGGAGATACCATAACGCCCCCACCAATCGAGACATCGTTTCCGACGATCCTAAACGGATCTGCACCGTCGCTGCTCACATATCCCAAAGAGACCGTGGTGGCTGAGAAGTTCGAGGCTATGGTGAAGCTCGGGATTGCCAACAGCCGGATGAAGGATTTTCATGACATCCGCGCCCTGTCGGAGCTTTTCCCGTTCGATGGCCCGGTCCTCGCTGAGGCAATTGTGAGGACGTTTGAACGTCGGAAGACCGCATTGCCCGCCATTGCAACGCCACCGCGAGCGTTTACTTCCGAATTCTTTGAAGATGAATCGAAGCAGCGTCAGTGGGGCGCGTTCAAAACGAAGAACCAGCTCTACATCGAGGCAGTCCCTCTCAAGCGAGTTGTAAGCGACATCGAACGGTTCCTCATGCCGGTGGCGATCGGGGTGGCAAAAATGGAGCATTGGAATAAATCATGGCCGGCGGGAGGCCCTTGGCAGGATTGACTTCTTCTACAACGGCCGCATCCTTCACGATTGCTCGCGTTTTAAGAATGGCTGCGGCTCTCAATGAGTGAACTGGCGGGTTGCCGTAAAGTGACAATCCCTCCCTGCGACATTGGCATTTCTCGGGATCAATCCGCCCCAGCCAATGACATCTGCCGCGACAGAAGAGCTAAGTTGTTATAAACAAACGAGTTCATGAGCATCGATGGCTAAGCTCAGCACCCTTGAGCACGCAAAAACACTGGGAAATTCGCAGATCTCTATTTTCAGCACCCTGGCCAGCACCCTCGCGATTAGAGGAAAAGTCGACAAAAATGCGGCCCAGACCTCTGCCGTTCATAGGCAGGCTGCGGCCGTTGCACGGCAGAGGTTTGAGAAAAATGCACCGGTTTTGTAGCGAGCAAAGAAATAGCTGGTTCGCGCACTTCCAGCACCCTCCAGCACCCTCGACAAACTGGCGTGCAAGTTGTTGGTTCAGACCTCTGCCGTCTATGGGCAGACCACGGCTGTTCATGGCAAGCGGCGGCCGCTGCACGACAGGGGTCGGGCGGGGCTATCTTGAGCTCTGCGTTGGGCGCTACGAAATCTTGTTTGCTGGATTCTTATTGGCACTGATTGGCGGCACGTACACCTCTGATTTGGCGAGTTGAGCGCCCTCTTGAACCCGTATCGCAGGATCGGTATGATCTCAGACACAGAAATGGATGAACTTTGGGTCAGCTCAAACGGAACCTCGCCCAAAGTTCGAGGATCAGATGAACTCAGATGCCTTGGCTACCATCTTCATAGTTGCTGGCGTCGTTCTTGCCTTCTTCGTGTTGAGAGGGATTCTCCGGTTTATCCAGTTCCACGCCTCTGAAGAGCCAGCCAAAGGTAAATTCGTGGTTACCTACACTTGCGAGAATTGCTACACAATTCATAAGGGGCCCGTTAGCATTTGCAGGAATTGCAAGCTAGCAGGTACGGTCAAACGGTGGGAAAGCTTCGAATATGATTAGGGGAATATCGAGACAATGGCTCCGGGCTCTTAGCCCTTGGAGTAAAGGCGCTTGAGTTACCTCACTGCCGGAGTTCTCGGAGAGCCGGTCAGCTTGAACGCATTTATTGTGTAGTAACTTCCTTTGGAGCCGAGAGTTCTCGCCTCTTGCAACCTGTCCGTCTGACATGTATATTACCTGTCAATCCACATCAGTACGGCTTTCGAAACCTCTCCTTCCTATTGTTCGTGGTATGAGCTGAATCGTCTGTGGCGGCATATCTGTCTACAGAGATCGAAATGGTACATACATGCAGACCTTCGGGCTGGTGATGTTGATCATTAGTAGTTCGCTGTCGATTGCATTGGTTGCGTTGGGATTATCCGCGCTCTCGCGCTGCATTGGAGTTGTTCCTCTGGAGACCCTTCCCGTCGGAATCGGTTTCAGCCTTGTGCTGCTTTCCATGGGCCGTACCAACTCCGCCGCGACGTTATCTGGTTCCGATTTGGCGCCGTTTGTCATTGGCTTTACGGTGATCCTCTTCTTACTGCATCCCCTCTACGTGGTCTGGCGGCGGCGGATGGGTGGCGAATCCATCTCCCTCATGATTTCCTTCGCCATCATGACTTGCTGGATTCAGTGCATGTCAATTCGGACGGAATCAAAATCCATTAGTCCTGAATTCCCCAATTCGCTTCGCGCCCATCAGGACCTCTACATCAAGATTTTCGTAATCTTGACCTCCATCGCCCTCCTCAGTCTAATCTGCCATTTAATTCGCCTCGACGGAAGGCTCGCGGCTTTGCAGTTGAGCATGAGTGACTCCCGGCTCCTAACAACCTTTGGTGTGTCCAGTCTCGCCTGCCAGCGGATTGTCCTTGCAATCTCCATCTTTCTCATCACCATCGGATCATTGCTCTACATCTGCCTGCAACAAAACTTCAGCTTTCAGAACTCCTACGACATCATTGTTCCAGCGTTCGCCGTCTCCCTCTCTCAGACGCGCATCCGTCCTGGCTCTTTCGCACTCATCGCCATTTTCCTGCTCGCCGGCATTGAATGTCTCACACGCTTCTCTGCCGAATCGACCATCCGCGAGGGACATCAAGCCATTCTATTCGGTGGCGTAGTCCTCTTCGCACTGATCTGGCGAATTGCAAAATTCTCCGGCAGATCCGAATCCATCGAGCGCAGATGGGGAGTCTGGTACAGACGCGTCCTGGGAGGGAACAGTGGATAGCTATCTCACTCTCCTGATCGTGCCTTTGCTCTGTGTACCCATACAGAACCTTTACCTCGCCTCCGGGCAGCGCTATGACCTAGGGTCTATCACGTACATTGCCACTGGAACCCTGCTCGCCGCGCAATTTACAGACCCGTCAGCACGCCAGCAGACGACGCTTTTGCTGGTCTTACTCATTGTACTTTCCATCGTGGCGTATCTGGCGCGCTGCTTCATCCTTGCAACGGGTTCTCCAAAGGACTTTACGCTCTTCACCTTTGGCCAGGCTTGGGCTGTCTCCGCAGTCGTCGGGTATGAAATCGAGCAAAATTCCCAGGACGGCGGTTCGGGTGTTTACGTCCACTTATTCCAGAACCTAACTCTGCCTATAGCACTCGCGAGCTTGCTGTTCGCTATTCTTACTACGGCCCTCCTCGTTCGATCACGAATCTCGTTGCGCCTAGTCGCCTTCACTGAAGCTCCCTTACAATATCGCTTCGTATTCGGCAGCCTCTGGTGGCTGGCATGGCGAATTGAAACCTGCGCTCTTCTCCTCTATGTGGTCGCCGGGGTTGCTTTTCGATTTGTGATCTCGGACATATCTGGACAGACTTTCGGTGTTGAATCACTCTGGTGTCTCCTTAGTGCGGCGGTGATTGGGCGAAATTGGCAAATGTGGGTTGTCTGCGGACCCATTGCGGTAACCGTCGCACGTCTATTTGCAAATCAGTTTGTTGATTCTCAGTATTCTCTTCTCCTTGTCTATTCTCTGCTGGCACTTTGTCTAGCCATCGTTAACTTCAATGCAAAGCGAGCCTCACGTGAAATCACTGGTTAGCTCAACAGATCTCGTCGCCTACCGGCAGGGGCAGCCTTTGTTTGCTCCCTTCAACATGGAAGTTTGTCGGGGGATGATCGCCGTCATACGAGGAGCCAACGGCACCGGCAAATCTACGCTGCTCAATTGCCTCAGCAACCAATATTTTGATCGGACCGGCAGGCTGAGGTGCGCAAGTAATTCGCTCAGTTACCTGCCCCAAGGCCAACGTCACCCTCAAACCGTGCCGCTTTCAGAACTGGCTCCATTGGCCGTCGGGTACTGTGCCGAACGCTATCACCAACTTCTCGACAAACTAGAGATTCCGCCCGAAACAGCAGCCAGGCTCCCATCAATTCTCTCGGGCGGCGAGTTGCAAAAAGCTCGTCTTCTTCTTGCACTCCTGCGCAGTCATGACGTCCTATTCCTCGACGAGCCGTTTGCCAACATGGACAAGCAGTGCCGCCCGAGAGTGCTCAATGAGCTTGAAAGAACACGCTCTTCGAGGGCAACGGTACTTATCTCCCATCCCTCAGACGTTGAAAGCCTTGAATTGAAGGAAGTGAGCGAATTTGAGTTGCGCCAGCCAGAGCATTGAGATTCGGCATTTTCAGGTTCTCCGTGAAGGTCAGCCTCTACTGATCGAGCCACTTTCTGCCTCGTTCGACACCGGAATGCTGAATATCATCGCTGGCGCAAACGGCACAGGCAAGACTACTCTCCTAGATATTCTTGCCCGCCGGGTCAATGCAATCGACGGGTGTTCGGTTTCCAGGTGCGGTCATTCAAGATCAACCGAAATCGCCTATCTGCCACAGACTTTTACGAATGTCCTCGACATCAAGGTCGGCCATCTCAGAGATCTCGCGTTCCGCAGACATTCGGCGGTTCTGCCCAAGCCAGCCGAGATTGAGAAGGTGCTGACGAGGCCCAATTGTGAACTGGGAGAGTTCTCCGGCGGTCAGCAGCAAATCCTTCTCTTCTGGCTTGTCGCGTCGCAACCACTGCATGTTTTCGTATACGATGAGCCTTTGCGGCACCTTGACTGCCACGCAACGAAGTACGCAACAGACGTTATCCAACAGCAGGTTCGGAGTGGCGAGCTTGTCATCCTCTCCGATCATTCAGATGGCTCTCGTTGGAGTATCCAAAGTCGTTTGGTCACTCTGACCCGACCGGAGCGGTTTAGCTGAAGGGGCACCCATGCGCAGACTCGTATCGCACTCGATCATGCTTGTCATATTGGTCACTGCAATCTCGGCATGCAAGCATGCTAATAACTCCGGCTACCCGATTATTCTTCTCGTCCCGCGTTCTGGCGCCCAATCGGCGCTAGGCCTGCAAATCGACCGGGCCCGCATAATTGTTGAGCAAGAGCTTAGAGACGCGAATGACAATGCCGTATCGATCCATGAGGTTGACACCACCAGCCAGCCCACCGTCGCTCGTGCAGAAGCCGAGCGAGCGCTTGACCACTACCACGCGAAGTTTCTCGTGGGAAGCATCCTCAGCGGTGAGACTCGCAACTTTTTACAGTCCGTTCTTTCAAAGAATGTTGTTGTACTTGCCAATGGAAGTTCTGACCCTACCATCCGCACCCTTCCTTATCGCCACACAGGAGATGGCTTCTTCAGAAACTGGCCGCCTGACGACGCAGAGGGGAGAGCGATGGCCGAGTTCGTGCATTTCATCGAGCAAAAGAAGACTCTTGCAGTGTTCTGCGCCGACGACGCCTACGCTCGCGCCCTAACTCATACTTTCGTTCAAAGATTTCGAGAATTAGGTGGTTCCGCCAATGATCCGCAAATTTACTCCACTTCTGAGACCTCTTTTGAATCGATTCTCGCTCGTGTAGATGCCTCTCGTGCGGACGGCTATTACATCGTCGGTCTGCCTCGGGACCTTGCAGGCATGTACAACACTATTCGCCGAACGCCCGGCGGCAAGAACACCCTTATCTTCACGGCGGTCTCAGCCGAGACATCGGAGTTCAAGGCACTCGTCAATCAGCCTTTAAACAGTCTGTTTTATACATCGCCCTCAAGTGACCTCACCTCATCGCAGTACTTTAGGTTTAAGGAAGCGTACAAGAAACAGTTCAAAGGCGATGACCCTGACATCGTTGCCTCCATTACCTATGATGCGCTTCATATCGCGATAAATGCAGTAGAACGATCCGGGAACGATCCCGATCGAGCGAAGTCCTATCTTTATTCAATGCCCCCCTATCCGGGCACGACCGGCCCAACGAAGTTTGACGGCATGGGAGATGTTATCTCAAAACCGGTTGCTATTCATTTCTACGAGAACGGCCTCTCGAGACTTGCGACAACGCCTTCTTTCGGAGGGCCAGCCAAATGACAACTCCTCTGCCTGAGATCAGAAAGCAGAGTCGCTCCTCGAGCCGCCCCGCACTCGATCTCTCTGTCTCGTCGAATCTTTACCTCACAGATCAGCAAGGCAGATGGTTCGAAGAAGTCATGGAAGATCCGAAGTACAAGCAGTCCGTCGCGGATGCGCTCGACGGTGGCGAGAACGCCCTACTCCATCTCCTTGAGAGAACAAAGCTACGTGCTCTACATAGGCGCATCACCGTCGTGGATTGCGGTCCCGCAAGCTTTCAGGAAAGCATTCGTAAGCTCCAAAAGCTTTTGCGGACAGTCATTATCGCGCAGTATGTTGTGATTGATATGAATGCGCATTTGCTTTCCAAAATCAAGGATCGCGTAATCGGAACCCTCGGCGTGCCAACCACGTTCATCCAGTCGAGATTTGAAGACCTGACGCACGACAGTCTGGCAGATGTTGCTGCGGAAGAGACACTGCTGCTCTTTGGCAGTACCGAGATGAATTACGAGCCAGATGAGTTGGCTGATGTTCTGCGCAATTTCTGCGCGCCGGGAACTCTACTGGCCTTTGAAGGCTTACTTCACACTGATGACGATTTTAGCGCTGGTTACAGGTCCGCCGCAGTTGAGCGTTTTGCTTTCGGACCGTTATGGCTGTTGGGCAGCAATAAAGAGCAGTTTGATTTTAATCCAACCGTTCATGATGAACGCATCATCCTCGAGTTCATTGCCAAAGAACATATTGACTTCGGGATCGTCGGCTACCCCTTTCTCAACGCAGGAGATACCGTCTGGACAGCATTTTCTCGCCGCCCAACAATCGCTCAGCATAAAGAGAGTCTTGCCCTAATCGCAGACCGCATTGACACATTGACTCTGGATCCTCGCATCATGTCCTCCCTGGGTCGACTTCGGTAAGGAGCGCATATGAGCCCTGTACTGCCATTCGTTATCTCAATCGTTGTAGGTCTTGTCCTTGCAGTAATCACTGCGCGCCTTGACAACAAGGAGCGCGCCCTGGCTGGACTTGTGGGTTTTACGGCCGTCTGCCTGGGCACACTGATTTCGATATACATCGAGATGGGGCATCTCAAGGAAGACGTGCAAAACGATTTGGAGAAGACCGTGCCTATTCTAAAGAGTGAGGTCTGGAGCGCGGTTGTCAACGATATTGCTGATTATGATCGCCACGAACCGGACAATAAATTTAGCGCAGTTCTTGAGGATCCAGTTCGCAAGAACATCGAAGGGGCCTTTACGCAGGCCACCAATGGAAGAATTGACGTTGAAGATCAAGCTGATGTTGTCCGCATCACGTCCGAACTCATGGATCAAGCGAGCGATTCCATCCTCGCTACCAGTTATATTGACCCGAAGGACTGGTGGGGCCCCGGCATCGGCGACAACTACTTCAATAAGATCGAAGGTACGAAGAAACATGTTCCACATTTCAATCGTGTGTTTATCGTCGGCTCAACGGAAGAGGCCCGGCTTCTTGAGCCCATTCTTCTACGTCAACGCGCCATCGGTCTGGACATCCAATATGTCTGCGCGGTCAATATTAAATCGACTTTGCGCAGGGACTTCATTGTAATTGACGGCGAGGTCGGAGCAGACCTGACCCTTGATAATGAGCGCCATTTCCAGCGCGCCACTTTCTATTCTACCCATCAGGAAGCAGAAAATCTGAAGCGTGCCTTTCAAGACCTTATGGTCTACGCTAAGCCTTTTGACCCGCAAAAGGCCATTCATTGTCCCTAATCTATTCTGCCTGTTTTGACCTTGCATGAGTAGTCGAGTTAGAGTCGCAACCGCTTTGTGTTTCTTTCAAAACGCGAATCTCGTCCAACGTTTTACCCTCATAATTCCGGTAGTCGGAGTCGCTTGTAGCGCCCGAGGTGTAGGCCCCGATAAGGGATCTAAGGGTTACCGATAGCGAGCAGTTGTAGGCGCCACCGACTTTTGAATACAGGAACAAATAAACTGACCCCAGGCGCCGCGTAACAGCTCATCAATTGCTCTTAGCTGTCGCAGATGACGGGAAAATCAAAAGACTCCCTAGCTGTGCGCTTTCTTGCGCTTGTATTCCGGTAATTTCGTTGAAGACCGTCTGTGAGAAGCCTACTTCCGCACATAGTTCCGCAAGTGTTTTCTTCTTGCTCTTCAGCAGCGCATTGATCGCTCCTAAGAAAAGTTCCGGCTCCTGAAACGTCGGCTCATAGGGCTCTCCTTTAGTACGCCATTTCTTGAAGGACATATATTGAAACGCTCTTCTGTACGCGAGTTCATCCAAGAGATGAAGATCGCGAGCACGACGAACGATTGCTGCTGCGCTTACCTGCCAACGCTGTTTCAGTTCGAATATGTGGCGCCATTCAAAGCGCCTGGTACGGAATTCGCGGCCAAAGGACCTTGCGGGAAGCAAGAATGCGCTTGCAAATTGATCGGCAGCTTGCTCCGTCTCTAACGAGCCAGTCGGTATATCTCGGTGAGCAACCAGATGGGCGCACTCATGAGCAAGGTCAAAATTCCACCGCGAGGGCCGCGTTCCGGCCCCACGATTCAGGAAGATCATAGAGTTTTTGCCACGGCGCGAAAAAGCATCGATCTTTGTAGTATCCACAGTGCTAGGGACGATTACAACGCCTGCTCTTTCGAGGACCCGACCAACTTGCAAGATCGGGGCATCAGTATCCAGCCCCCAATGTACGCGGCATTGTTCTGCTGCCGCCTCCAATTCAGTGAATGTTGATGCCGTGATCGACGGCACGTCAAATTCGGGAAAGCGCATCATGCTCTTGAATGAAGAAACGATGATTCCAAGTAGCGTTGCTTGCGCACGAACTTGATCTTTTAGCCTGCCCGCGGTATTGCGTCTATGACGGAAACTGCATTGCGATTCGAGGAACGGATCTTCAATCCGACGCAAGAAAAAGTCTGGCAAAAATCCAGTCTTCGCACTCATGGTGTTGAGCAGGTCTGCGGACGGGAACCGCTTACCCTTCTCGTAGTCCGAAATAAGGGCGTGAGAGACGCCGACTAGCTCTCCCATCTCTTTCTGTGTATTGGCGCGAAATTCGCGGACAAGCTGAAGACGTTCACCCCAAAACGCCGTACTAGGATTCTGTACCGGACGCTCCGAACTGATCTCCAGCTTCTTCACTCTTCACTTCCTCCGCAGACTCTTCAAGAATTTCAGGTACAACAGGCGCGAGACTGATGGGTTTCGACTTCATGACCACAACGTTCTGCGCATCGAGAGGAATCTCATAGATTCGCGCCGCCTCGCCGGACTCTTCTACTTCTACCAGACTCACCGTGCTGGTATTTCCAGAGGCATCTGGCTCAACAGCAATCCGGAGGAGCTGAGTCGATTGAATATCCCGCGGGCCAAACACGAGCCTTAATTGCCGCAGCTCTGCAAAACTGCCCACTAGAAATTTGCCGGGCACATCCTCTGCCTCGCCCTTATAAAACTTCAATGGGAGGTCTCCGATGGCGAATGTAAACCGGAGCGGATGGCTTTCCGGAATTACCGAAAGCCAAGGCATCGACAGTCTGCCTTTCCGAATATACGCTCTGATTCGGTCGTAAATGCGGCACCCAAGACTCCACCGGGTATCCCCGGCCTCCGGATCGTGCAGCAAGACTGCCCCATCTCGCGCGTCGCGCATGAGAGTAGCTACAGCGGCGAGATGCTCCTTGGTAAGCGACGGATAGTAAAGCCACGGCTCGAAAGTGATCGGCATAAATTCACTATACCGCATTTCTGACATTGGTGGTGTATTTTTAACAACACTATATATGGGGGTGCTATTGGTCATTCTTGCACCCTTAAGCACCCTCTCTCCGTGATTGCTTTTCGTAAACCCTTAATCTCGGAAGGCTTATAGCCCACTTAGGGCGGTGACCTCTGCCGATGCTCGGCACAGGTCTCTATCTCGTTGAAATTTGGAGGTTTACGGGAGGCGGGGTTATGCCCCAAAATGAAAAAGAGGGCGTTGCCCGCAGCGTCAGGTCGAAACCGTCGGCATATTGGGGTTTGCCCTCTTAAGATCTCGGACTCTCGTCCTGAAACCATAATAGCATCAGGTGACCATGCTCGCAACCGCAGCGTTTGACCTTCACGTCCTTGCCCGCCTGCTGGATTTCTTCAGCGACCGGACCGCATGGCAAAGAACCCTCTGGTCCTCCGGAACGGTGTTGAGCCTGAAGGAACTGCTGGAGGCGAGCGACCAGGTTGCAGCCGGTGTTGTCGGTCAAGCTGCTATGGCTCACTATGCCCATTGTATTGAGGTCGCCGCGCTCCGCGATTTCGGCGTCGGGGATGACAATCGACGCAAGCTCCTCGGTTCGCTGCTGCGGACCGACGATCGCAACAAGACCTTAGCGGCCTACGGGCTTCAGTACAGAACCATCGAGCAGCTGATTCCAGAGGTCACGTCCGAGTACCTCAAGAGGTGGTCCGACGCTCTGACCGCCTCACAGCAATCTGTAAAACCGGAAAGAGCCGCGCGCTCCATTGCAGCTCACCTGATCGACTGCGGTTTTCATCCCCAATTTCTCCACAAATGGTGGACATACAAGGCGAAATACGAGCCGGGAACAAAGACGCTGGCAGAGCTATTAAGTGAGACCGATGCCCTCGCTTCCGTGCCTCCCAAGCCGTATGAAGCTCTGCTGGCCTTCGAGCAGGCTCCACCGATTGATCCGAGCAAACCTCAACCTTTGCAATGGCTCACCAATAAGCAGGTTTCCGAATGGTTACGTGGCAATGGTTTTGCCATCGCAGGTTTTCGTCAAAAGGGTGGTTTTCTCCTGTCGGGAACAACTCGGGACAATTACAGCGTGATCGAGACTGCTACTGAAACCGCGTCCCGGCTCATCTCACGAATCAACTTGGGGAGTACTCACTACAACCGCCTAAGCGTAATCCAGGAAGTGTGGATTAAAGGGGAGACTGAATCCCTTGTCCTTCCACAGCGCCGGCGACGCGTTGAGGTTCATTCGCTTCAGCGCGAAAATCAGCTCTACGACCTTCGTGATTTCAATGTTGTCGATGCAGCTATGGAACTGGTTGAGCCACTCGACGCCCAACCACCCAGCGCCGCAGTGGCAGGAGGATGGGCCGCAATCGAGGCGCTTCTCACCGGGCCTGGAGACCGTGACCAGCGCATTCTCTCGGGCGATCGAATGGCTGCTCTCGTTGCCTGCTCGTTTCCACGAGCTGAATTGACAACCCTGAGCTACGAACTGGAGAAACAGGGGGGAACGATTGGGGACGAACTGAAGGGATGTGCGGCCAACAAGGACCGCTGCGAGATCCTTATGCGTGAGATCGAGCTCGGTACGCCCCTTACCTTCCCTCGTGGTTCCGATCAAGCCGCGTTAGATCGGCTGGCGACGTTGCTCAAAAATCCGAGTCGCGTGTTGAGGGAAATTGAGGCTCGTATTACCGAGTCGTTCCGACGCCTCTACCGGAACAGGAACATCGTATTGCATGGCGGCAAGACGGATGCCGTCGGCTTGCGGGCGTGTCTCAGAATCTCCGCTCCTTTGGTAGGAGCCGGACTGGACCGAATCGCTCACGCAACCTATACCGAGGGATTGAGCCCTTTAGAACTAGCTGCGCGGGCACGAATTCGACTTGATTCACTGGATTCAGCCGCGGCGGTACGTCCGATTGATTTGCTCTCATAACCCAAACGAGAATCCGATCAATAACGACCGAGACCCTGAATTTTCTTTGGCTTACAGCGGCAGGGGAAGGATTTGAGGGCGCAACCTGAGGCGCAATAGCGTGAGGGAGTAGAAGTCAATTTGTCCTTCCCAACTACTGTCGTGCTTTACTGACCACCAGATCGGTGTTTTTTCGGCCCAAATCCTTGCCGTCCAACGACCGTTCGGGAGATCACGTTTCCAGATCGGAAGCGTTGCGCCGTCACGAGACGAGACTCTTTCTATGAAACGTCCACTTAGCAGCAGAGAATTGCAGGGAGCTCTCGATCCGAAGATAAGCGCCTTGGTTCAAAGCACGTATAAGGAACCCCACCATGTCGGGACCTACCAAGATCGTTCGCCTAATTACGGAGGGAGTCAGTACACCGCGCCGTCTGGCAAACTTTCTTCGCCCAGCTGTCGGAGAGGCATCCGGCCTCTTAAGCTTCAGCGCTACACTGATTAATAATCAATGGTTTGTTGTCAGGATAAACCGTCTTGTGTAGATCGCACGCACAAGCGTTGCGTTAAGCACGATCTATCCATCCCACCATTGTAGATTCAGCCCGAAAGGGGCTTTCATGCCCAAGCCAGCAACTTCGGTGCACCCGGTTCATTTCGAGGATCTTGACGGCTCTAACTTCGAGCGGCTTGTGTTTGCCTATCACTGGCGAACGGACAAATGGCGGTCTCTTGAATGGTACGGGCAGGTTGGTAGCGACCTCGGTCGGGACATCTGGGGAGTCCGCGAGGATGGCGAGACTGTCTGTATCCAATGCGCCAACCGGAAGAATCTGACCTTTACCAAAATTGCAGACGACATCGTCAAGATAATGAAGGCCCCGTACGGTCTGCCGCATCGCTTTCGGGTAGTTGCGCAATCAAACATTTCAGCGAAAATGCGCGACAAGATCAAGCTGCACGTCCTCTCGCTCGGCGTCAAGGAGTGCGACAGCTGGTCGGGGGCCGAATTTGAAGAATTTCTGCGGCACGGGGCCGAATTTCTGCTCAAGCGGTTTTTTGACGGCGAAGCGTTTCCGGACGCTGGGGATGACCTGAAGAAACTCGCTGAGTCAACCAAGCCACTCGCCGACGACGAGATTCTCGCTTTGTATGCGAGGGTGTTTGACCGCCCTGCCTTCTACACGCCGATTCATCAGGAGAGCAATCTCGGGGATTTCAAACAGGCCATCACCGACACCATTCAGGCGTTAGGCACCGGCATCTGGAAAGCGCGTGATGGCAATGTCATCGACCGCATCCCGTCCCGCCATCAGTTAAAGAGCCAGGACTTGCGCGCTAAGCTTCAGGCGGTTGACTTGGCGCTGTCCCGGCTCCGCGCCAAGTATGACGAAATGACCAGGACCGGCGTCTTGCGTCATTGCCAATGCAACAACCCGAACTGTCCGACATTCTTTTTTCAGCCTTACCAAGCCGCGCACGAGTTGGAGCGTTTACGCGACGAAGCAGTACGAACATTCCGTGACGCCTATCCGGCGTTCCGGCCGCATTCATGGTGAACCAAGACATGTAACAACGAGCGGGAGAGGGGGAGGACATGGGGTTATACGTCCATTCGCTTGGAGAAATACCGACCGGCGCGTCACGTGCCTATTACATCTATCTGCTCGATTATGGGTGGGAGGAACCATTGGGGGAAGCGGTACGAGTGAATTTGCCGAGAATGGCTGACATGGCCTCACGCTCCGATGCAGTCGTCATTCACGGCCCCAGGGGAGTGCATTTCGAAGATGAGGTGTTGTCTTGGCATAAGGTGAACGGAGAGGACGCAAAGGACATCCTGCCTGCCATTCTCGTTACCACGCGACATCCCTCCACGTTTCGTGAATCTTTCGGAACCAAACGCGGCGGTCGAGAGAGCAAGGACGCGCTCCTGCTCATTCCGCTCCGGAAAACCTGCGAATCAGCGCAAGACGTTGCGGATTTGATTCAGCGGGTGTTCGAGGACATTAAGAACAAGAAGCCGCTGTCCAAATTCGGAGCGGCAAAGCGCATGAAACGCGGCGTGGCCGGTGCTTTCGTTGATGCGGTCATTTTGCAGCCGAAGATTGGTGGTATCGGCTTCGATGTGAAGAAGTTTTTCATCAGTGCAAAAGAAGGCTAGGCGATGGCGATTATTCCCGTAGTCATTTCGGTTGTGTCGCTGATTCTTTCCATCACCGTGGCCTGGCTGACGTTGTTCCGGCGCGGCACACTGGGCATGACGCAGCCGATGCTGGTTGGCTTCCTCCATGAAGGCGGGCAGGCAAAGATCTTTTATCGCACCATGCTATATGCCGGCGGGAAGCGCGGTCACATCATCGAAGCACTGTATCTGCGGGTGAAGCGCGGGAACAAGACGGAGACGTTTAACTTCTGGATGTACGGCGAAACCAAAGATCTAAAAATTGGCAGCGGACTGAGAGTAGGTGAGGACGGTGTATCGTTCAATCACCATTTCCTGCCATCCAAGCATGCGCCTTCCTATGAGTTTCTCGCGGGCGAATACACGATTGAACTGTATTCGGCAATCCTGAACCGCCGTAAGCCGGTATTGCTCTCCACCGTGAAGCTCCCTCTTTCTGAGGAACAGGCGGCAGCCCTAACCGACCCAGTCATGGGCGTGCTCTTTACTTGGAATCCCGATTCAAGAAGCTACCGGGGCAAAGTGTCTGAGCCTCCACCTGGCGAGGGCCGCTCCCGTTCTGTATCTGGCGCGGGCCGTGGAAGGTATTCTTGGAACTGAAGCAGGTGTGCTCAGGCGGGCTTGGGCACATCGAGGAATCGCAGAATCCACCCGCACAGGTCCACAGAGCGCTCGGATAGATTTTCGGGCTCGGAACCTTCGACTATCCCGGCACGCTCCGCCAGAACTTTGAATGCCCCTTGCGGGTCCTTCGCGATCCAGTCGAGATCGGCAAGCGTTGCGGCCGCAACCCCGGTCGCCAGAGATTCTTTCCAGGTGGCGTAGTCACCTTCGTATCCATCAGTGATCACAATTCCCACGGCGCTCTCGCCGAAACGAGGCAGCACCTCCGCAGTGTGCTTGATTCCCTCAATGACATCGCTATTGCGCTTATGCACCTCCCACGGAGACTGCGGCCGCAGTGTCGATTTCAATTGCAGAATGCAGGTGCCGGTTTCCCTGACAGCGTGTCCGTCGATTTCTTTCGCCGGATTCACTAGACGATAATGCGGCGTGAAAACCCATCCCTCCGCCGAAAATGCCTTCCGACACTGCTCAACCATGCGCTCTTCACGCAATCCGCTGACTTTCTCGTATTGCACCGGATCATTCAGCACCGCAACTCGAAGCATGTAATCGTCGAAAGCAGCCAGCGTCAAGAGGTTGCGCGAAATCCCAAAAACGCGATCTCCTACCTGAATCAGGGGGCAATCGTGCCAGCTATCGATCTTCCATTTCAGGCTGCTTTTCGCCTTTTCCGGGGTGAGCGTCAAATCCCGCTGGACAGCTTCCAGAGGGGCAGGAGGTGGGGGAATCTCCACCACCACGGGCTGCTTCATGATGTCCACCATCGGTGCCAAAGGCGCGGCCTGGGCCATGATTGTATTCTTTTCGGCTTTCTCAACAAGGGCCTGCAACCACTGCCAGTATTGCCGATACTGCCCGGCATTCCAGTGCGTTGTTAACTGGTCGGAGTCCTCTACCAGCGGACTCTGCCTGCGAAACGGCGTTGTGACCTGGTCGAGGTGGACAATCGCAGCATCATGACCCGATACGTTGCCGCCTTCATACACCGATAGCGCCTTACCGCTTTGATCAACAACGAACTCCGCCATATCGTGCGCTCCGAGTTTCAGAGCATCAACGAGCATCTGGTACGGAGCGGCCACGCGCAAAATCAGATTGGCTAAAGCTTCGTCGGATACCTCATCCGCGCCCTGATCTGATGCGTATTCCATCGCCCATTTGATCGCCTGGTAGACGCCCGTCAGCATCAGATGTTCACGCCCAACAGAACTCCGCAGTCCATCTTCCACCTGAAACATGACTGCATGTGCGGCCAGCATGTGTACTAATTCCAGACCGTCCCGCCAAAGCACCAGAAGACGCGCAAGCAGGACATCCTGCTTGACGTTCCAGATGTCCATTTTTCGGATGGATTCATCGATTTCGGATTCGACCTGTCGAACGTCCGCGCCAACCATAGAGGCCAACTCTGCTTCAGGATACTCCGAGCGTGTATGGAATCTGGACCGAGCCTCGGATCAAGTCGCGGAACGCGTACTCGATAAGGTCGCGGACCAGTTCGAGCAGGCCGCCAACAGGAAATCCGTCAAATGGATCTCCGTGCGCCTGTTTGTTTCTAATGTCTGCGAGAGATGGCTTCACTTCGCCATTTACGAAGCCGATGGCCGACCCTCCGCACCGTTTGATCATGGGTATTTTGTCGTCGGTCAGGCCGTCTTGAATCATGTAGGCAAGCAGGTCGGCGAACGCCCTGTATGCGCCGCGCTTTTTAACCTTTGCACCGTAACGGTCATTTAAGGCGAGTTCAAGCGTTGCCAGAGCCATCAGCTCCCCAGCTTTGATTACGTCGTTATAGAGCCACGCAAGGAAATAGAGCATTTGCGCCCGGCGGAACTTCGCCGCAACTATCTCAGGAATTCCCGCTGCAAGCCCAAGCGATGCGACGAATGCCCGCCACTCAGCCGGAGTAGAGAATTCAATGAATCCTCCGGGATTGCCAGGCACCGGCCAAGGCAGTGCCAAGGGCGGCTCCCTTCTGACCGCGCCAAGCAAAGCGATATCTAGGAACGAATTATCTGCCATCACGTCCATGCAACCATACTTTCCAAAGCGCTTTAATTCACGTTACGCGACAGGCTCTCCGAGCTTTCTAACCGCATGTCCTATCGTGAAATCGTCGTTGTATGAATCGCTCGCTCCGGTCATTGCAAACAGAAGCTTGTGCAACCGAATTCGCAGGAGCTTGATGTCCCTGATCAGCTCAATATAGCCGTCGGGATCAATCGCATTTCCATGGCCCGCATCATTCCGCCGTTTCCACGCGGTTTTCTCGCGCTCTCCAAATTGCAATTTCAACACCTTCACGAGTCTTTCGGTAATGATGGCCTGTGGAGGGTTGTTGAAGCTACCTACCTTGTTACGCAACACGGCCCGAATGTCTTCATCGACCATCAGCTCATTCACGGCAGCGTTGAATTTACCACTCAGTGCACGCCACGCATCTTTTTCAATAAGCGTATTTTGTATAGCGCCTTTGTCGGTATCCAAATACGCAGCTTGCAGAGCTTCAATTGCCGCTCCCCAATGTACAGCCGCAATATGGGGAGTTGCTGCCGCCGCATGCCAGTATGCCCAGCACAACGAGCCCAGCCGCAAGCTGTCGTAATGCTTGTACATTGCGGAAACCAAACGCGACAGGAATATGGGATCTATTTCGTGCAAATACTTCAGTCCCAACGGAGCAGGGGGCTGCGCTGCCAATTCGAATGCCCTATTGCTCAGGGCGTATCCACGAACTGCACTGCATGCCACCAAATCGGAGTCCTCATTAAAGGCGGACCAGCCCAGGCGCACTAGGTACAAACCGAGGGCGAACGACAGGCAGTTGACAATCTTCATCCGGAATTCGGGGGAGGGATTGCCCTCGAACAAAACAAATCCCGGTTTCGTAACCGCCGTTGCCTCGGGTAATCTGCAAGTCGCCAGGTAGATAGTGTGTCCATCCATCGTAAATCGCACGCAATTTCGGGCCTGCCCTCCGAAGTCGTCAGAGGATTTCAGGTCAATGCCGTTTGCAAGATCATGAAGACGCCTGGTGTAGTTTATCTGAGTGTTGTCCTTGGTGAAGTGCGGCCAGACGAACGGACCGTCCAGATTTGCCAGCCACTCGATGACAAGCGCAACTGGCTTCTGCGTATAGGTCAAGGTCACTTCCAGCGAATTAACATCTGAGGCTTCGCGGGATTCCCCTTCGGTGGGGTTATCACTAATTGTCGCCGCATGGCTCTTCGGCTGGACACCATGTGCCACGGCGCTTCCCAACGACCCGGAAAACAACACTGTTTCGGCGTTGACCCTCACCGTACCCAAAGGATGATCCGGGACCGAACTTCTGGCGTTTTGCTCGGCCTTTGTCTCCAGGACGATGTGCAGTTTCTCATCACGTCCGATGGTGAACGAACGCAGCGGCACGCGCAGCGGCCCGGCATCGCTGATGGCGAAGGTTCCGTTATTTAAGAGACTTGCAAAGGTTTCCCATTCCCACGGACTCATTCCACATTCCTACCAGCTTCAACGCTATCGAAGATACTGTATCAGCGCAATACAATCGATGCATATGTCCGTGGAAGATGAGAGAGATCTGGACGGTTTCTTTAAAGGGCTGGTATTCACCTCGCCGCTCTCCAATGAACAAATCCGGGAGCTTCTCGCCAATGATGCCCGTTTGGACCTTCGGCACTATTCAGGGCAGGGCTCTGCCTTATGTACCAAGTCTGGACTTCAATGTCTTGAGAACCTCGTCTTCCGGCGGGTTCGCTCCCTAGAAGATGGCCGTAGCTACGACACGGAGGAGGTTCTTCGCGAGTTAGCCGACAAAATATGCCCCGCACTAAGTGAGGGTGCTCAACGTGGAGAGAACGAGAGCGCGGTTTTCGAACGAATCTTCGCGTCCGCCTTGAAGGCCGTCGGCCAGGGACGAAAGAAGTCGACCTACCATTTTCCGATCGTTCTGGCCGGAGCCAAGAGCCCGGATGAGTTTGACATTGGATCGGTCCATTTTAGGAATGCAACTCGATTCGCAAGCTGGCTGGCCGAATTGAATCCCGATGAGACTGAGATCGACGATCGGATCGAACGCCACGAGTTCATGCGGTACGTTGAACGCTTTGGATGGATCGCTTCTGTCCGGGTTCCTGCGTGCTCTTCGGAGATCGCCAGGGCGCGTGCAGAACTTGCCGCCCGAACCGCAGTCAATATTGTGCGGGTATGGTTCGGTCTGGGGCACGGCAGTCGGATGAGGCTGGCTCACGTGGAGCCGGCCGTTTCCAATTCTTCCGACTACTTGATTGAGGTCGATCAGGCAATCTCCCTTTGCTCCTCGCGCACGTGGGAAGGGGCCGTGGTTGTCGACGACTGGTTCAGTCAGGTCCACGTCGTGCACCATAATGTCGCATCGTGGCTGATCCGCGACATTGTTTTCGACGAACGAACAGAGATCATCGAACGCGTTCTCGATGCCTTGAGCTGGTTTGGGGACGCCGCCTTCGAACCCTCCCCTGGCGCCAAGATCGCGAAGCTGGTGATGCTACTCGAACGGATTACCAGCACTGCGAACAACAAACGCTTCAGCAAACCGCGATTCTGCCGACGGGCTGCCATCCTTACCGCAGAGAATGACGCAGACTTTTCGACAAAGTACTGGGATGCCTATCGGCTTTACAACGCGCGCAGCACGATCGCACATGGCGCCAGTTCCCAAGCGTCCGATGAACATTGGACGGCCCTTCGTAAATCGCAGAAGATGATCACCAATGCGATCTTTGGCGCAATGGAGGTGTATGCTCTACTTCGTTTCCGGCATCAAGAGGGACCAAATTCTCTGCAAGGCTTCTTCGATCAGGAAGAGAATCGATGGCTGTCCGTGACAAAACTGCTCGATGCCGAACTCCGGGCCAAGGACGAGAAACGGGGCTTTTGATCGCATTGCGCAGAAATGCTCTGGTCGAAGCTCACCCGCGGACTTTGTTTTGAAGGCGTAATTGCAATGAGCATCGTATCGCAATCACGAAGCTTGCCGTCGCTGCTGAAGGACGGGGACGAGTTGGAACGAGAGACGTGGGAGGAGCTGCGAAACTACATTGGCCTCTATGAGACGGTCTGGCACTTTTTCTCCGAGCCTCTGCGCCGGGAGCGCTCCATCTACTTTCGTAACGGGATCGACCACGACCTTGAGATGCTAGCCATGTGCAATTACACCGTGTATGTGAACGTGGCGCGAGCGCTCAAAAAGATCAAGACGATGGAGGATGACCTTAAGTTCTCCGAAGAGATCTGGGCAAACGTGCAACGCGCGGTAAAGGTCGGGAAGAAAGCGGCTGAGGCTTTTGAGAAGGTCTACGCATCGTCGACCGGCAGAGATAGCAAACTCGACTGCCGGCAACTCGAGAGTGCCGAAGAGCAGATCAAGAAGTATCGCAATCGCTTGCACGATCCCATTCCGGCAACGATCAAAGACGATGCCAAGACCCGCCTGCTGCCTAAGCGCGAACTACTCGGCCAATACGAACTCTGGACCAAAGTGATGTACCACGCCCGGCGAGATGATTTTGTCACAGTGGAGGGCCAGCTTCGAAAGGATCTGGGCATGGCCTGCCAAGCCCTGCAGAGCATCTGGGCACAGATGAAGAATCAGGCTCTGAGTCTGCTGGCTGTTTCCAATTTTCAGACGAGACTCTCCGCCGGCGCACAGAATTCAGTTCAAGATGCGACGCCAGTGAATCGCGTGGGCTCTTCGGGAACCATCGTCGGTCCCTTTGGCCCACAGTCTGTTCAGTCAGGCAAGAAATGACAGCCTACCCTCACCTGTTGCTGGGCGGAAGCACACTCAATCTTCAGGCCAAGAGCAATTTGTACAATGGACGCCCTGGGACAGCTTGTCTGGCCTGTTTCAATCCCGTGGAGAAGGATGGCGAAAAAATCCGTGCGCTCGAAAACCGGCTTCGCAAAATGCCAGCGTTAGAACGAGGAGAGTTTCTCACTTCACATGGCCTGGACGCGAGCTCGATAGAGGAATACTTGTCTGGCGCACAATGCGGCGGGCTTGGAGAAGCAGCATTGAGGGATTATGTCGTGCGCCCACCCGCCGAATTCTCGGCGGCTTTGTATCGTTAGGCGCAGGCCTGCTCCTCGCATCCGCGTTGTTGAGGAACACCATTTTCTCAACAGATTCAGCGCCCCGTGGCGATATGACAACCTGAATTTTCTCAATGGGGGTTTGGGCGACTTTTGGCTCGGAGCGGACGACAACTGCCAACTCTACTGTCGGGCAAAGTGAGCCGCGAAAAGTGGTGCGGCGAATCTCATTTGCGCCACCTGACTTAGCACCTTGTCAGCACCCTCCATCGCTTCCCAATCTCGTACAAGCGGCGAGATCCCTTCTAGTTATCGGCTAAGCAACGCTCTGACCTCTGCCGGGCCCCGGCAGAGGTCTTTGCCGGATCAGTATTGCAATGTCGTAGAGGGTTTGCCTATCTCTATTGGCAAGAACGTCAGCTGTCGCCAAAAGGTAATTGCACTCAGCGAGTCGTTCCGCAGCTCTTTCCCGGTTCCGGTCGATTGGATACGCGACTCTGGATCACTATCGAAACAAGAAACCTCTCCGAAAACACGGACCATTTCAATCACTTTGGGCCAGAAGCGGACTGACTCTTAGGCGGAGTCCGCTGTGGAGTTTGGTGCATGTTTTGGTGCATGTTCGTACCGGAATCCCGTTCATTTCACTGCACTGCACTGCAATCGCGATCGATGATGTATGTGTTGTATATAAAAGAGATATGCAGATTCTTGCACGAGAGTGCAGCGCACTGCAAAATGCGAAAAATCAGACTCAAAATCCGCCGACCCTTGCGGTCATGGGGGTTCGACCCCCCCTCCCGGCACCATAGAATAAATAACTTACAAAGTTTTCCTCTCTTCCGAACCGGAGCGTTCAGACCTCAAGTAGCCAATTATGTAGCCAAGTGGATTTACAATCTTGGCACTGAGGTTTTGTGCGATGCCACGAGTGCGGAAAGAGAAGAAGCATCGAGGGGTATTCGAAAGGGAAAAGGGAAGCAACATTTGGTGGGTTCGCTTTGTGGACGTGGACGGCAAGCGAAAGGCCCGGTGCGTTGGGGCGTTCAGTGATGCGGTGAACTTCTATGAAGCCGAGAAGGTCAGAGTTCGAAAGCGCATCATTGCCCCTATCGCATCCCACCGTGGCGTTCGGTACAAACAGCTTGTTGAGGCGGCTCTTGTCTACAACGAGCAGTCCCACCGCGACCAGCGGAATTTCGCCCAGCGACTCGAAGCGACCCTTGACCAGTTCGGCCATCGCATGGCCGACACCATCACACCCGCGGAAATCGCAGAGTGGTTCTCCCAAATGGAGGACGAGCGAGAGTGGACGCCAGCGACCATCAATCGCTACAGGGCCGCAATGAGCAAGGCGTTCAAACTTGGCATTGCTGATGGCAAGGTGTCGCGCAATCCGGCGAGGCTGGTGCCGCAGCGCAAAGAATCCAATGGCAGGGTTCGCTTTCTCTCGGAGCAAGAAGAGAAACGGTTACGTGTTGCCCTCGCTGGTCGGCCAAATTGCATTCCGCAACTTGAAGTGGCGCTTCATACCGGCATGAGGAAGGGTGAGCAGTTCAGTGTCACTTGGGGTCAAGCGGACTTTGAGCATAGGTACATCCATCTGTCGCAGACTAAGAACGGGTCGGACAGGTATGTGTCTCTCAACTCCACGGCCCTACGAACGCTCAAGGCTCTGAAGGAAACACACGACCGACTTAGCCTCCCGGCTGATTCTCTGCTGTTCCTAAGCCATCAGAATAAGCCAATGACCGACCCGAAGGAATGGTTCGGCAGAGCGTGTGAGGAAGCCAAGATTGCTGGGGTTACGTGGCACACTCTCCGGCACACCTTTGCAAGTCGTCTCGTGATGGCTGGCGTAGGCTTGAAGGAAGTGCAGGAGCTAATGGGGCACAAGACGATAACCATGACGGCCAGATATGCTCATCTAGCACCCGCCCATAAACTGAATGCCCTTGAGAAGCTGGTTACTCGCCAGCGACCGGCTCGGGATGGTGGCCGTGGGCAAACCGGACAAGTTCGGCATGAGGGATGAGTACGCGGCTCCCCGTGATCGACCCAGTGATTGAGCAATATGTTATTGAGGCACTCACAGCATTTGAGAGGGAGGCATTCTTCGCGACGGCTGTCATGCTCGGGGCTGCATCTGAAAAGGAGCTTTATCTACTGGCAAAAGCTGTGCTGTTGGCGTTGAAAGATGCAAAGAGGCAGAGCAAGCTACAGGCTTTGTTGGACCGTCGAAAACTGTTGGAACTCTTTGAGGCTGTCCGAGACACGATCCACGAAGCAGCTAAGGCAAAATTGCTGCCATACGCGGATTACGAAGGGTCAGACACGCACTTGATGTCCCTTTTCGAAGCTATAAGGGTGCAGCGAAATGACGCTGTGCATCCAATGAACGCGACGGTCTCGGAGGAATCCGTGAGGATTCTAATCCAATCTTTTCCCTATGCCCTTGCCAAGAGCGAAACGTTGAGAAGCTGGTTAATAGCCAATCCCGGCAGCATTTAGGTACTGGAGATTGCTAGATGCTTACCGACGCTCCCCCGCGCAAGTCGAACCTCGCCGGTTTTCAGGAGAGTGACCGGATCAAGGATTTCTTCGGATAAGAGTTGTTAGGACGCGCTACTCTAATACCCAGAACCAAGAAACGAAGGAAAACTATGCCTAAGCTGCAAACGCTTTTGGGTGATGGTTGCGCGGTCGTGGTGGGATTGCCAGAAAACTTCAACCTGTCGGGCGCACTCCGGTCGGCGAAAGAAATAAGGCTGGCGACCGCCTTCGCTCACGTCAGCGGCTGGAAATCCCTGAAGGCAGACGTCGAAAGAAGTGCCAGTGACATTTTTCTTCTTACTGGGCTCGAATGCAACCAAACTGAACCCGCCGTACTAAGGGATTGGCTGGACTTGCATCTACGCAAAGGCAAAGCCGTGACTGTAAAGTTAGCATCCAGCAAGCCCTTCTTTCATCCAAAAGTCCTCATCGTCCACTCCCCCACAGGACAATTTGCGATTGTCAGTTCGGGCAATCTGTCCAATGGCGGTCTCCAGACGAATTGCGAGTGCGGGGTGTTCGTCGGCGATGCACCGACCGTCGCTACGCTCTGCGACTGGTTCGATGAACAATTCAGAAGCGGCGATGAATTCAACGGGGAAATGATTGATACGTATGAGCCCCACTACAAAAAGGCGAAAAAACAGGCAGCGGCTTTAGCTCAGCAACAGAAGAAAACAGAGGAGAAGCTAAAGATTGTTGGCGAGGCGTCATTTGCCAAACGGAGCCGTGCCTTGGAATTGGCCGAAGCCTTTTTTCGCGACAAGGATTTCAAAACCAAATACGCGAACCGGAAAGTAGGGGCACAGAGGTTATTGGAGCACCTGAACGCGCCCAAGTTCGACTTCGACAGGAACGGATGGAATGAGTTTTACAAAGAGAGTGTGCTAGGGAAGTTGAATCCCATTTATAGGGATAGAGTCTTCAAAGCTGGTAATCGCTTAAGGATTGCTCTGCGACTCTTAATTTCAGACCCTCACGCGACAATACCAGCCGTACTCGGGAAGAAGGGCAAAGTCCGAATCAGCGGCTTTGCGGAGAACACTGTTTCTAAGATACTTGCCGCCGACTCCCCTTCAGAGTGGTTCGTTTACAATTCACGTGTCCCGCCTGTACTTGCCGATTTTGGATACAAAGCTTCACGTGGCGTTGGACGAGACGGTCGGTACATCGCGTTCTGCAACGAAATGAAGGAGTTCATGAACGCTTGTAAGGAACGCGGCTTATCGGGCGTGGATGCAATTAGCCTAGACGCATTCATCCTCGAACGCTCTGTGGCGCTTAAACGCAAAAGAGTGAACCCTTAATGCCGGTTATCCTCGTTCCAAGGAGAGCCGACAGGGGCGGAAGTTAGGACTTTTGCGATGCAGACAAGAATACAGAAATCCTGATTCTGGGACGAACCATAGTGGCCTTCCCGACAGGTGAAGAGCGTTCCTGCATCTAGGCTCCATCATCGCGCAAAACCCCAAAAATCATCGAGCACCGACCGCCAAGAGTCAGGGACTTCTCCCGCATTGTGCAACTGATAGAGGCGTCCGAAGCAGCCCATTTCGACCCTCTCTTCAAGCGCACGAAGAACTTTTTGCTTCGCTTCGGGCGGGAGACTATTGGCCTGTTCCCGAACCCAGCCTCTGATCCGCTCGCAGTGTTTTTGCGGTGTCATTTCGACGTTAGCTCCACCAATTCCTAAAGCCTCAAAAGGCTATCAGAGACACCAGCGACCATGGCAGGAGTAAACCGCAGCGACCCGTGCAACCGCGTGGGATTCTCTGCGTGAACGGCAATAATGGCAGCAGCCCACGCCAGCGTTCTCTACGCTGCTTGACCCCGCCCCTGCTTATTGCGGTTAGTTAGGGCACTAATTCACTTGCCCCGCCCGATACGAGAGTTCATGATGTACTTAACGGGGGCACAGCATGATCCTAATCTCAATTTCTGGACGGAGAACGTAGATGGCAACTGGCGAAGACGGCTTGATCGAGCATATACCCAGCGAAGAAACAGACCGTGCCGTTTCCCTTCGAGGCTACGAGATTCTTACGTATCCGGCTGACTTCACTCTAGAAGTGCTTGTGGATAAGTGGGCGAAGAAAGAAATAAAAGTCCCACAACTACAGCGGCGGTTTGTATGGACGCAAGTTCAATCCAGCAAGTTGATCGAGTCGTTCTTAATGGGGCTACCCGTACCCCCTGTGTTTTTTTACCAAGACCGCAAAGACAATAAGTTACTAGTGATAGACGGCCAGCAGCGTTTACGCACCATAGTTTTCTTCTTCTCGGGATTGTTTGGCGATGCTGGCTCTTCAAAGAGAACCGTGTCTTTTAACCTAACCGGCCTAGATGAAAGAAGCCCATACCTTGGGGCTACGTATCAAAAACTCAAAGAGGATGACGAGGCCGCGTTCAACAAATTGCAGAATTCGGTACTCCGTTCTTTTGTCATGAAGCAACTTGATCCCGCCGATGACACGAGTATTTTCCAAGTCTTCGAGAGGCTCAACACTGGCGGAGTCATATTGCAGGGACAGGAAATTAGGAACTGTATCTATGAGGGAAAATTTAATGACATGTTGATAAATCTCAACAATTACGGCTCGTGGAGGGACATTATCGGGAAAAAGAGCGCAGACAAGCGGATGCGGGATATGGAACTAATTCTACGGTTCTTTGCTCTTTTTCATAACGTGGGTCACTATAAGAAGCCGATGAAGAAATTCCTTAACGACTACATGGGAGACAACAAGTCTCCCTCTGATCCCGTGATTGAGAAATTTGGAAGAGAGTTCAAGCAAACAGCGGATGTTGTCATAGCTTATTTGGGGAAGCAGCCGTTCCATCTTCACAGAGGGCTAAACGCAGCCGTCTATGATTCTGTATTCACGGCCTTCGCCAGACACAGCAAAGAACTCAGTAATGCCGCTGTCGGATCAAGAGGCCAGCGATTGCAGGCGCGATTTAAGAAACTGGTCGAAAACACGGACTATTTATCGTGGGTGACGAGTGCGACCACAGATGACGACGTGGTCCCAAAGCGCATCGACAAAGCGGAGGAGATTCTTTTCAAATAACATGGAGCCGATACCATGCAATTCTCCCAACTCGACTACCATTTAGGGAAGTGTAAGCAGCATCTTGATGTTACTCTAACTCGGAACACCGAGGTGGAGAGTTATTTTGTCCAGTATTTGCTTACGCGGATTTGTGCCGAATTCGAGACTCGGATTGTTGCCCTCGTTCAGCGAAGATGCTCTCGAATGAGAGACCAACACGTCAAGAATTTCCTGAGGCGTGGTGCAAAAGATGCGACACGACAATTCAATATTTCCGATCTTGCCGGGATGTTGAGGCGCTTCGGCGACGACTACAAAAAGACATTCCACGACGCGATTCTAAATACGCCTGCTCATGTTGCATGGGACAATATTTATAACAACAGGCAGGCGGTGGCGCACGGAAGCGGGGCACAAATGAGTTTTGGTGATTTAACAACCAACTACGCAGAAAGCCTTGTCGTTCTGGATACGCTGATTGCTGCGTTATGCCTTAAGCCGCACGAAGTACGAGGACTAAAGTAGGCAATGGCAGTCAAAAGCTTCGGAACTAGCCACGCGAAGAACTCTGTAGGGCAAGCCTTCACTTGTGGATTCAGATCGGACAGGACGAAAGCGCGTGAGCAGACCTACCGGCCACGAACGTTGTAGCCAAGGAAGCGGAGAGCCTTCGCCATTCGGCCATTGACCGGAGGGAACTCATCGGGTTTGATTGTGCCGTAGAGTTCCAAGGCACAGAACCTACCAAATTGCCCCAATCGATGTTCAGAGTCATACAGAAAATCGTGGAGGCGGTTCAGGAATTCACCTGAGCCATGAAGAAGATATATGAGTGCCTCCCTGACCTTTCTGTCGTTATTAGCGTTTGCTTGCCAGAACAAACCCGGTATGTCGCCACGAGAAGTGAATCTGCTCTGCTCCAAGAATGCGTGAATCGAAAGTAGAGCTTCCGTCAGGTGCTCTTTCGACGCATCTTTGATACCATCACGAGTACCAAACACACTCTTTACGAGGTTGTAGCCCTCGACATAATCCTTTGGAACTTTGTTCCGTGGCGTTTCCACCCATTCCTTCCCGAATTGAAGAATTTCCCGTTTTCTGTCCTCTTTCGACTTGAATGACGCAGACTGCCATGGCTCATCGCCGTGAATGTGCGTTAGTCTCAGCCAATTAAGAAAACGGTTGGTCTCCATTGCCATACCGACATCCTCAAGGTCTGTACGCCGTAATTGGTTTTCCTCAAGCAGAGATTTCACTTCATTGAATGCGGCGCGATACTGTTCAATGTCACGGCTGAGCGCCTCTAGATACTTGCTTTTTGCGGTCTTTTTCCGGCTCTCTATCCTCAGAGTCGGTGGTTCCGCCTTTCCTACTGCGGCCTCAATCAACTGGTTAAAGTTGTCCGTCGCATTTTTATACATTTCACGTTTGGATGTGAAGAGCTTCAGTTTTTCCGGTGTGAGCGTTTGGGCAGATTCCCATAACTCACTAAAAATCGCCTTCAGTTCATCGACCTCATCGATGTCATCTATGACGACCGTCGCTTCGCGGTTATTCTGAAGGCCTCCCATCGTGAGGTTGGAAGACCCCAACAGTGCCTCTTCATCGAAAATGAATATCTTAGCGTGAAATTTGGTAGTCAAATATCTAACTTCGCAATTTGGCACGCCGAGGAGTGCGCTTAGCGCCTCAGGGGAAGTACTCACATTCAGACCCGCGAGGAGACTCACCGACTTGCCTTGGTTCGCCGCTTCAGCAAGCTCTTCCGTTCTTGTCACAAACGGCGCTGCAATGAGTAAGTGCGACGAACGCTGAATCATTGTTTGGTAGGGTCGGATGACGAAATCGGAGTTGGGGCCGTTAGAGAAAATGCGATTCATATTGTGGCTTGCTCTCTTTCATTTCTTCGATTGAAGATTACAGCCCAACCATCCATGTCATCCCCCGCTGCCGTGGTAATCCGAGTCGGTAATGGCGACGAGGAGCTTAGTTTCGTGTGGATTCCATGTTTGGAGGTAAGCTGATTGTTGCTCTGGCGCTGAGCCGGACCCTCCACGGTTGCCTTGACGATTGGAGAGAAGGTAAAGCTACTCTTCAGAATGCAGACCTGCGTCTCAGGGGGTCGCATAGCTCCTGCTGACTGAACTGTCCGTTCTCCCATTGGTAATCACAATAGAGCCCTACAGAGCCGTAAGGCGCTACTATGTGCCCCTTCTCGTAAACATAAAATCGGTACTGTCCACTGAGCACAGCGAGTTCAGAGAATCGCCCATCCTTCATGCCGTATACACCCAACATCGCGGACGCAGTACCTGTGTCCGCAGCTATCAGCAACTCGGCAATGCCGTCATTCGTCACGTCTTTGATCCCGAGATGAATCCTCTCCGCTGTACATAGACACTCAACGAAATCTGGGCTCAGCGAAACTTCGTGAGTTTTCGGCAAGGCTGCGTAGCATGTCTGTGCAGGCGTGAACCGGCCGCGAGGATCAGTTAGGTGCGGTCATATTTTGCAAGCAGGTCGTCCATGTCGTCGCCTACGCCATATCC